>Ga0326511_10004520_pt1 | contig 11045 bp, 10 predicted proteins | sample 0_2496_0518_D_FD_203701 | JGI IMG/M metagenome (GOLD analysis project Ga0326511, IMG submission 203701) | Bovine rumen microbial communities from UC Davis, California, United States - 0_2496_0518 | ecosystem: Host-associated > Mammals > Digestive system > Stomach > Rumen | place: USA...
GACGGCGCTCCCGTCGCCATTCCTCATACGACGATTGTCAAGGGCGACGGAAAGTACCTCTCGATAGCGGCGGCCTCGATACTGGCAAAGACGTACCGCGACGACTACATGAACGCGCTGGCTGAGGAGTATCCGCAGTACGACTGGCGCAGCAACAAGGGCTACCCGACGAAGCGTCATCGTGAGGCCATCAAGGAGTATGGCATCACGCCGCTGCACCGCCGTTCGTTCAACCTGCTGGGTGACGGACAGCTGGAGCTGGAGTTTAAGTAATGTACAATTTAACGATGTACAATGTACAATTTAACGATGTACAATGTAAAAATGATAAAATGAAATAATGTAGAAATGATAAAATTAGAAAAGTAGAAATGATGAAGAAATTACGTTTTTCGGTGATTGCAGTGGCCATGACGATGATGATGGCCAGCTGCGGAACAATGGTACCCGGCGGAACGGGTACGGGTAGTGGTACGGCAACGTCGTCGGGCTCCGTCCTGGGCGATGTGCTGGGTAGTGTCATCAGCGGCGGCGGCATCGAAGCCATCGCCAGCGTCATCGGCGCCACTAAGATGACACAGCAGTCGCTGATAGGCTCGTGGAAGTACAGCGGTCCGGGCTGTGCGTTCACCAGCGAGAACCTGCTGGCGAAGGCTGGCGGCGAGGTGGCAGCAGCCCAGATTAAGGAGAAACTGCAGCCGACCTACCAGACGCTGGGCCTGTCAGCCTCGAACACCTACGTGCAGTTCAACAAGGACAACACGTTCTCGGCCTCGTTTGGCGGCAAGCAGTTCGGCGGCACCTACACCTACGACGAGAAGTCGAGCAAGGTTGTGCTGAAAGGTATGTTGCTGAATATCAACTGCTACGCGAAGAAGAATGTCAACGGCATCGCCCTGCTCTTTGAGGCTTCGAAGCTGCTGACGGTGCTGCAGATGGCGTCGGCCATGAGCGGCAATACCACGCTGGGCACCATCGGTGACCTGAGCAAGAACTACGACGGCGTACGCCTCGGCTTCGACTTCAAGTAAACGACACGAGTGCCGATGGAGGAACTGCTGCACTACACGTGGAAGCACCGCCTGCTGCCCCTGCAGCCGCTGGTGACGACCGACGGGCGGCCGGTGGAGGTGATAGACCCGGGGTTGCACAACCGCAACGCCGGGCCCGACTTCTTCAATGCGAAGGTGCGCATCGGTGAGACCCTTTGGGTGGGTAACGTCGAGATACACCTGAAGGCCAGCGACTGGTACCTGCACGGCCACGATAGTGACCACCGCTACGACAACGTCGTGTTGCACGTCTGTCAGACGGTTGACCGCGACGTGATGACCGCCGACGGGAAATTCCTGCCGCAGTTGCAGCTTGATGTCCCTACGACGGTACGCGAGCACTATGAGGAGCTGTTGCATACCGACCAGTATCCGCCGTGCTACCGTATCATCCCCGACCTGTCGGCACTCACCGTCCACGCATGGATGGCGGCGCTGCAGACGGAGCGGTTGGAACAGAAGACGGAGGCCATCCGTCAGCGTGCAGAGCGGCTGGAAGGGTCGTGGGAGGCGGCGTTCTTCGTCACCCTGGCGCGCAACTACGGCTTCGGCATCAACGGCGACGCCTTCGAGCAATGGGCCTACAACGTGCCGCTGTCGGCTGTGGGACACCATCGCGACGACCTGTTTCAGGTGGAGGCCATCTTCATGGGACAGGCGGGACTGCTGGAGCTCGACACTGTGCCGGCACACTATCAGCAGGACGCGCTGAACGACGGCTACTTCGCCCTTCTGCGCAACGAGTACCAGTACTTGGCCCACAAGTTCTCGCTACGGCCGATGGATGCTTCGCGCTGGAACTTCCTCCGCCTGCGTCCGCAGAACTTCCCCCACATACGCATCTCGCAGCTGGCGAACCTCTACTACCGTCAGAAGGCGGGGCTCAGCACCCTCATCGAGTGTAAGACCATTCAGGAGCTGCGCGAGCTGCTGACATCGCAGGTGACGCCCTACTGGGAGACCCATTACACCTTCGGCTCGCTGAGTGCGAAGAACGAGAAGCACCTCAGCGTAGGGTCGCTGAACCTGCTGATGATCAACACGGCCATCCCGATGCTCTTCGCCATCGGGCGCCACCGCCATCGCGAGGAGCTGTGCGACCGTGCTTTCGACTTGCTGGAGCAGTTGCGACCTGAGAACAACTACATCATCCGGATGTGGCAGCAGTGTGGCCTCGTCGTCCGTTCGGCGGGCGACTCGCAGGCACTCATCCAGCTGAAGAAGCAGTACTGTGACCGCCGTGACTGCCTGCGCTGCCGCTTCGGGTACGAGTATCTTCGTAAAACTGATGAGTCGAAATAACGTCATAACGTTTAACATTATAACGAAATCACGAAATCACGAAAGAATATGAAGTATATCTTCGAGACAAGGATGCAGGTGCGCGACTACGAGTGCGACATCGAGGGCATCGTGAACAACGCCAACTACCTGCACTACTGTGAGCACACCCGCCACCTGTTCCTGCAGCAGTGTGGACTGAGCTTTGCGGAGATGCACCGCAAGGGCGTTGATGCCGTCGTGGCCCGCATGAACCTGCAGTACAAGACGCCGCTGCGCCCCGACGACGAGTTCATCTCGCGTCTGTCGCTGACGAAGGAAGGCATCAAGTTCGTGTTCCATCACGACGTCTTCCGTGCCGCCGACGAGGTGCTCTGTTTCCGCGGCGACGTTACGCTGGTATGCCTCGTCAACGGCCGTCTCAGCGGCAGCGAGGACTACGACCGTGCCTTCGCGCCGTACCTCTGAGGGTCGCCGTTTAGTTTTTTTATGCCTAAAAATATGGCAGTTTGAAGATAAATAACTACCTTTGCAGCCTAAAATAAGTAATGTATGGTAATTAAAGTAGTCAACCGTGGACATCAGCCACTGCCAGAGTATGCCACGCCGCAGAGTGCAGGCATGGATTTGCGTGCTAGCCTCAGCGAGGCCGTCACCCTCCAGCCACTTGAGCGTCGGCTCATACCGACGGGGCTCCATATTGCCCTGCCTGTCGGCTACGAGGCACAGGTGAGACCGCGTAGCGGCCTGGCCCTAAAGAAGGGCATCACGGTGCTGAATACCCCGGGTACCATCGATGCCGACTACCGCGGCGAGATTGGTGTGGTGCTCATCAACCTGTCGCAGGAGCCCTTCGTCGTCAACGACGGCGAGCGCATCGCCCAGATGGTCATCGCCCGCCACGAGCAGGGTGAACTGACGGAGGTCGAGGTGCTCGACGAGACGGAGCGCGGCGAGGGTGGCTACGGACATACGGGTGTGAACTGAGAGTTGAGAACTGGGAGTTGAGAACTGAGAGTTGAGAAGTGAGAGGTATGATTAGATTATTGGTCGTTTTGGCATTTGTTTTTGGTTGTTTGGGCATCAACGCCCAGACCCAGGACAACTGCGCCCAAGGTAATCATACCTCTCAATTCTCAGTTCTCAACTCTCAACTCAACCAATACGATTCTTTCTTCCTCGAGGCGATGGTACAGCGTCAGAAGGGCAACAACGATGCTGCGTTCGACCTGCTGCGCCACTGCATAGAGATCAATCCCGAGGCCTCGGAGGCCTATTACTACCTGTCGCAGTACTACACGCTGCTGAAGGACAATGACAAGGCGATGGAGATGGTGCGACGTGCTGCGGAGCTCAGTCCCGACGAGGTGACCTATCAGGAGACGCTGATGGACGCTTATATCAGTCGCCGCGACTACAAGGAGGCGGCTGCCGTTGGCGAGGCTATCTACGACCGTCATAAGGACCGCGAGGACGTCCTCGAACTGCTCTTCCGTCTGTATGGCCAGCTGGAGGACTACGACAGTGCCATCGGCATCCTGAACCGTCTGGAGGCCATCAACGGCAAGAGCGAGCGCCTGTCGTACGCCAAGAGCGAGATCTACTCGCGCAAGGGCGACAAGGAGGCTGCCATCGCCGAGATGAAAGGACTGTCGGAGCGCTATCCCAACGACATGGGCTATCTGGCGATGTATGGCGATATGCTCATGATGAACAACCAGACGGAGCAGGCCCTCGACATCTACCGTCGTATACTCCAGGAGGAGCCGCGCAACGTTAGGACGCTGGTGTCGATGCTGAACTACTACCGTGAGGCCGGCGACTCCCTGGCTGCCGACACGACACTTGAAGGGCTGCTGCTGAACCCCGACGTGCCGACGGATCAGAAAATGACGCTGATGCGTCAGGAGGTGATGCGCAGCGAGGAGCTCGGCGGCGACAGCACCCGTGTGCTGGCACTCTTTGCGAAGATGCTTGCGCAGCCGCAGGAGGATGCCGACATCGCTACCCTCTGTGCCGCCTATATGGGACTGAAGGAGATGCCGAAGGACAGCATCGCCCGTGTGCTTGAGCAGGTGCTCGAGATAGAGCCCGACAATGCCGGTGCCCGTCTGCAGCTCGTGTCGTACGCCTGGAACGACGACGACAACGACCGCGTCATCAGCCTCTGCCAGGAGGCCCGCCAGTATAACCCCGAGGAGATGGCGTTCTACTACTACCAGGGTATGGCCTACTACAAGAAGAACGACAAGGACCAGGCGCTGAGCGCGTTCCAGAACGGCATCGGCGTCATCAACGACGACAGCAACCCCGAAATCGTCAGCGACTTCTACGCCGTCATGGGCGACCTGTTACACCAGAAGGGCTTGGCGCGCGAGGCTTTCGAGGCCTATGACTCCTGTCTGCAGTGGAAGGACGACAACATCATGTGCCTGAACAACTACGCCTACTACCTCAGTGAGCGCGGCGAGCAGTTGGAGAAGGCCGAGCAGATGAGCTTCCGTACGCTGAAGGCCGACCCGAAGAACGCCACTTACCTTGACACCTACGCCTGGATACTCTTCATGCAGAAGCGCTATGCCGAGGCGAAAGTGTACATTGAGCAGGCCCTGCAGAACGACAGCGACGTCTCTGCCGTCATCGTCGAGCACGCCGGCGACATCTACATCATGAACAAAGAACCTGAGCGCGCCCTCGAACTGTGGCGACAGGCCCAGCAGGACGACTCGGGGAACAAGATACTTGCGAGAAAAATTAAACTTAAAAAATACATCAAACAATGAAAGCAACTAAGATCCTGACAATTGCCCTGATGGCCTTGCCACTGGTCATTAGCTCGTGTGGTTCCAAGAAGAAAGTCATTGGCGACAGCAAGACCCAGACCGAAGTCGTGACGACGAACAGCGTCGTGAAGAAAGTGACGGAGAATGCACAGACGGTGAAGTTCATCACGTCGAAGGTGAAGTTCACCGTGGAGTACGGCGCCCAGAACATTGCCCTCACAGGTAACCTGCGCATGATGCGCGACTCTGTCATCCGTCTGCAACTGATGGCCTTCGGCTTCGTCGAGGCCGGACGCCTGGAGTTCACCAAGGACTACGTCCTCATTATGGACCGCATCAACAAGCAGTACCTCAAAGCACCGTTTAACCAGATTGACTTCCTGCGCAACAGCGGCATCAACTTCTACACGCTGCAGGCTCTGTTCTGGAACGAACTCTTCGCCCCGAACCGCACCAAGCTGACGGCCGAGGACCTGAAAAAGTTCTCCACCCATGCCGACGGCGACAACATCGTCATCAGCCTTGAGGACGGCAAGCAGGAGTACAGCTGGCTCACGAACGAAGCCGGTCTCATCAACATGGCCAACATTCTGTACAAGGACCGCTTTAACGGTAACACCCAGCTGAACTGGGACTACGTGGAGTTCGAGAAGCTGGAGAGCAACAACAAGACGTTCCCCAACAGGATGAACATCAAGCTGACCACGCCGAAGAAAGAGGTGAAGCTGGGGATCGTCCTCAACTACATCGGTCATGACTCCGAATGGGAGAAGTTCACCAACGTGTCCAATAAATACCGTGAGGTGACGGTCGACGAGATCTTGCGCCGTATCATGTCGCTGTAAACTATGAGAGGCGTCGCCTTCTGGTTCCTGGCATTTAGCTTCTGGCTCTTTGCAGCCACCCTGCCTGCACAGACACGCAAGCCTGTGCAGATGGCGCGTGCTACCACCACGCGGAAGGCACAGACCACGCAGAAGGCACAGTCCACCGCGAAGAAGCGGACGAACACCGCGAAGAAGACGACCACTCAGAAGAAAGGTACTCAGAAGAAGACCACCACAAAGGCGAAGGCTACACCGCAGCCCACCATCAAGGGTCTCCAGAGTCAGCGTAAGCAGATTCAGCAGCAAATCAAGGAGCAGGAGCGCCGTCTGCAGAACAACAAGCGCGACGTGAAGAAGCGACTGGAGAACCTGATGATCCTGAATACAGAGATTGCCGACAAGCGGAAGACCATCGACACCATCCGCCGCGACATCACCACCCTCGACGGCAACATCGTCATCCTCGACAACCAGCTGAAGACGCTGAGCAATGAGCTCGAGGACCGTAAGCAGAAATACCGCACGTCGCTGCGCTATATGCACCGCAACCGTTCGCTCCAGAGCCGTTTGATGTTCATCTTCAGTGCGAAGAACTTTACGCAGATGTATCGGCGACTGCGCTTCATGCGCGAGTATGCCGGCTACCAGCGTGTACAGGGCGAGGCGGTGAAGGTGATGCAGGAGGAGGTGGCCGAAGCCCGTCAGGAGCTGAAAACCGCCAAGCGCCAGAAGAATGACCTGCTCGTCCGTGACGAGCAGGAGCAGAAAGCCCTGGAGAACAAGCAGGAGGAGCAGGAGCAGGTGGTGAGTACGCTGCAGAAACAGCAGAAGACCATTGAGGGCATCATCAGCGAACAGCGAAAGAAGGATGCCGCCCTGAACGCACAGATTGACAAGCTCATTGCCGAGGAGGTGGCGCGTGCCAAAGCCCGTGCCGAGGCCGAGGCCCGCAAGAAGGCCGCCGAGGAGGCTGCCCGTAAGCGTGCCGCCGAGCTGGCGCGCAAGCGTGCTGCTGCCGAGGCTGCCCGTCGCGAGAACGAGCGTCGCATTGCCGAGGCGAAGGCCCGCGAGGAGCGTGCCAAGGCGGAGGCCCGTGCCGCTTCCCGTAAGAGTGCCGAGGAGAAGGCTGCCGCCGAGCGTGAGGCGCGTGCTGCCGAGGCTGCCCGTCGTGAAGCCGAGCGTCAGGCTGCTGCCGACGCGAAGGCCCGTGAGAAAGAGTTGGCCGAGGTGAAGAAGGAGACTAAGCGGGAGACCTACTTCGTCTCCACCGAGGACAAGCGCATCAGCGGCAGCTTCGAGAGCAACAAAGGCCGTCTGCCGATGCCTATCACCGGCGCGTACCGCATTGTCAGCCACTTCGGACAGTACAACGTAGAGGGCCTGAAGGGTGTCACCCTCGATAATAAAGGAATTAATATAAAAGGACAGGCGGGCGCGCAAGCACGTAGCATCTTCGATGGTGAGGTGAGTGCCGTCTTCGGTATCGGTGGCGTCATGGGTGTCATGGTGCGCCACGGCAGCTACATCTCCGTCTACTGCAACCTCTCGTCCGTCAGCGTGCGCAAGGGTCAGAAGGTGTCGACACGTCAGGCGCTCGGTACCATCGGCAGCGAGAACATCCTGCAGTTCCAACTTCGCAAACAGGTGGCGAAGCTCAATCCCGAATCTTGGTTAGGCCGCTAACGGCCGCTACCCGTCAGCAGGGGTAGGGCGTTGGGCGACATCGTTAGGACGTCAGACGGAGAGCAGTCTGACGTATGTGTCTATGGCATCGGCGATCTCGCTGATGCAGATGAACTCGTCGGCGGAATGGCTGCGGCTCGACTGTCCCGGACCCATCTTGAACGACGGGAAGGGCATCAGCGCTTGGTCGCTCAGTGTCGGCGAACCGAAGGGCGTCTTGCCCATCGCCTTGCAGCGCATGATCAGCGGATGGTCCTCGGGGAAGCTCGACGAGTGGAGACGGAACGAGCGTGCCTGGAGCTCGCACTTCTTCATGTGCTTACGCAGGAACTCGAAGAGGTATTCGTTCTGGTAGTATTCGTTGGTACGGACGTCGATGACGAAGTGCAGCTTGTCGGGCACGACGTTGTGCTGTGTGCCGGCCTCGACCACCGTCACCGTCATCTTCGTCGGCCCCAGCAGCGGGCTCACCTTACGGAAACGGTAGTCGCGCAGCCAGACGAGGTCGTCGAGAGCCTCGTAGATGGCGTTCACACCCTCCTCGCGGGCGGCATGGCCGCTGACGCCGTGGGCATAGCCGTCGATGACCATCAGTCCCTTCTCGGCAATGGCGGGCTGCATCCCCGTGGGTTCGCCGACGATGGCGACGTTGACGGGCGGCAGCAGCGGCAGCACACGGCTGAAGCCGTCCTTGCCCGACACCTCCTCCTCGGCTGAGGCCACCCACAGCACGTTGAACGGTCGCTGGCGGTCTTTCATGATACGGTACGTCTGTAGCAGACTCACCAGTCCGCCGCCGCAGTCGTTGGCCCCCAGACCGTAGAGACGGTCGTCCTCGACGCAGGCTTCATAGGGGTTGCGTGTCCACGTGCTCACGGGCTTCACCGTATCGATGTGGGCGTTGAGCATCACCGTCGGACGGTTGTTGTCCCAGTCCGGACAGCCCACCCAGAGGTTGTTGCCCTCGCGGCCGTAGGGCAGTCCCCAACGTTCCAGGTAGTTCGCCATAACGTTGGCCGCCGCCGTCTCGTCGCGGCTCACCGATGGTGTCTCTATCAGCCGTTTCAGCAGTTCCACGGCATCGTTCACATAATCGTTCAGATTCATATTATTCTCTATTCTCTAACTTCTTTTAACTTCTCTACCGATACATTTCTTCCAAGACGGCGAGCGACTTCAGTTCCGGGAAGTCGGGCAGGTGCAGGCGGTAGTAGAGCACCGCCGTGTCGAGCAGGCGCCGACGGTCGTCGTGCGACATCCGGAACAGGTGCATCGTCGGGTAGTCCATGCGCATTAGCACCGCCATCTTCGACGCGTCCTCGGGCACCAGGAAGTCGCGGTGCAGCGGCGCCGTCGCACAGAAGCGCCCCTCCCTGAGGTCAAAGAACCGTTCCTCGTTCCTCGCTCCTCTTTCCTCGTTCCTCCTTCCTCTTTCCTCGACATTCGGATAGAACCCGAGGAAGCGGCTCATGTGTATGAGGAACACCAGGTGGAAGTTCGCTGCTGCCGCTGTGCAGCCGTCGAGCCACTCCACGCTGTAGCGCACGTAGTCGAAGAGCGGCGTGTTCTGTTGCTCACCCTTCAGGGCGTGGTACAGGAACTCGGCGATGAACAGGGCGATGCTCAGTTTCGTCGGCTCGAAGGGTATCGACACGTAGGGTGACAGCAGGCGGGCGTCACGCATCTTCTGCAGCTGCACCTTCGGATGGTGGTCGTACTCCACCTCCAGCAGCGTCAGCGGCTGGAAGTACTGCTTCTTCAGCCGCCCCTTCGCCGTCTTGGGCATACTCGTGATGAACGAGAGCCTGCCCGACTGTCGGGTGAACACGTCAACGATGAGCCGTGTCTCGCCGTACTTGAACGCATGGAGCACAATGGCCTCCGACTTCACTAACATGGCCACAAAATTACGAAAATAATGAGTAACAGACATCCTCGTCTGGCCAAAAAATGTTAAATCATGCGTCGAAAAGGCAATTTCTCATGTCTCATTTCTCATTTTTCATTAAAAATACTTACCTTTGCACCCGCTTTTGCAAAAAAGACGTTGGATGATGGAGGAGAAGCATTTCTCATTTCTTATTCCTTATTTCTCATTGAGCGAAGCGCCTGGTCCCTTCGTCTATCGGTTAGGACGAGAGATTTTCATTCTCTAAAGAGGAGTTCGACTCTCCTAGGGACTACAACTGTTAAATCTGTCATCTGCACAGCCAAGTGCTACCGTCAGGGATAAGGTGGCGGAGGGCTCAGTAGAGTCAGCCCGGGCAGCCGCAAGGCGCAAGACCCTCAGGCTTTAACATGAATCATTAAACAAAAACATTTAACAAACAAATGGCAAACCACAAGTCATCGGTGAAGAGAATTCGCCAGGAGAAGAAAAGAGCTCTCCACAACAAGTACTACGCAAAGACCATGCGCAACGCCGTCCGCAAGTTGCGCGCTATGACTAACAAGGAAGAGGCTGTCGCTCTGTACCCAAAGGTTCAGAAGATGCTCGACAAGCTGGCCAAGACCAACATCATCCACAAGAACAAGGCCGCTAACCTGAAGTCAAGTCTCTGCCTGCACATCAACAAGCTGTAAGTCGACAGAATCTTACGCGAAAATAGTGCGAAGGTCGCCGTCAGAAATGACAGCGGCCTTCATTGTTTTCTGTAGTTTTCTGCCGTCACGGTTTTTTGTGGTTTTTTAGCATATAAACTTTGTTTATATGACGAATTTTTTGTAATTTTGCAGCCTAATAATACCATCCTATTAGAAATGACTGAAGAACAGATTCAAACGCAGGCCGAGAACTACTCGGCGAGTAACATTCAGGTGCTTGAAGGCCTCGAGGCCGTCCGTAAGCGCCCTGCCATGTACATTGGCGACATCAGTGAGAAAGGACTGCACCACCTGGTCAACGAGACCGTCGACAACTCTATCGACGAGGCCATGGCCGGCTACTGCACACACATAGAGGTAACCATCAACGAGGACAACTCCATCACCGTCCTGGACAACGGCCGCGGCATCCCCGTCGACGAGCACGAGAAGATGCACAAGTCGGCCCTGGAGGTCGTCATGACCGTCCTCCATGCCGGTGGTAAGTTCGACAAGGGCTCCTACAAGGTCTCCGGCGGTCTCCACGGCGTCGGCGTCAGTTGCGTGAACGCCCTGTCCACCCACATGCTGTCGCAGGTGTACCGCAACGGCCACATCTACCAGCAGGAGTACGAAAAGGGAAAACCCCTCTACGACGTGAAGATTGTCGGCGACACCGACAAGACCGGTACGCGCCAGCAGTTCTGGCCCGATGCCAGCATCTTCACCACCACCGTCTATAAGTACGACATTATTGCCAAGCGTATGCGCGAGCTGGCCTACCTGAACGCCGGTATCACCATCACGCTCACCGACTTACGTCCCGACGAGGAGGG
>Ga0326511_10004522_pt1 | contig 11042 bp, 11 predicted proteins | sample 0_2496_0518_D_FD_203701 | JGI IMG/M metagenome (GOLD analysis project Ga0326511, IMG submission 203701) | Bovine rumen microbial communities from UC Davis, California, United States - 0_2496_0518 | ecosystem: Host-associated > Mammals > Digestive system > Stomach > Rumen | place: USA...
TAGAAGTTCTTGAACCGTTATTTGATGAAAGAGGTATGCCGAATTTAGTAACTGATATTTTTAAAGTTAGAAGCGGTGAATGGACACAGGTTAGAATTTGGTCAATTATGAATTTAGGAACTTTAAAAAAAGAAGATTTATTTGTAACTGATTCAAGACTTGAGCCGATTGAAGGTTTCTATGAGCGTGAAGAATATCAGATAAAAAGTTGGGATACTGAAGAAGATATAGAGTTTAAACATTTGTTAGATAAGCTAGAAAGTGGTGAGGAAATTGATTAATAAGGGGATATTATGGGTAAGTTTAAAGATTTAACAGGTCAACGATTCTATAATATGGTTGTTTTGGAAAGAGAATATAAACCAAATGATAAACATACCTTCTGGAAATGCCAATGCGATTGTGGAAACATTTTTATTAGTAGAGCAGATGCCATATTAAATAATCGCGTTAAATCTTGTGGATGTGGATTAGGAAAATATCCGAATCTGATAGGACAAAAATATGGCTTATTAACTCCCATAAATATCGATTTAATTACGAGTAAAACTAAACATAGATGTTATTATTATTGTCAATGCGACTGTGGAAATTATACAACCGTAAGAAGCTCTCAATTATTAGACGGCAGCGCAAAATCATGTGGATGTTTACGTTCTTCTGGAGAGCGACAAATTGCTTTAATTCTACGTGAAAACCAAATTAACTTTCAACAAGAACTTTCGTTTGAAGACTTGAAAGGAGAAACAAATTATTTATATTTTGATTTTGGTATATATCATAATAATAAATTAAAATATATTATTGAATATCAGGGTCGTCAACACTATGAACCTATTGAATATTTTGGTGGAGAATCTCGTTTCCAAAAACAATTACGATATGACAATAAGAAGCGACAATATTGTGAAAAACATAATATTCCATTAAAAATTATTTCTTATAAAGAACAAATTACTTCTGATATAGTTATAGATTGGAGCTTACTTAATGATTGACTATAAAACTATTATTGAAGAGTTAAAACCTGAAAAGATTAAGGAATTATTATATACGCTCGGAGCGGAAGAAGTAATTGAAAAGCCAGGTTATTTTATTACAAATACCATTTGTCACAATGAAGAAAATGGCAGCCTTAAACTTTATTATTATTTTAATAGTCATCTATTCCAGTGCTATACTGAATGCGGCGGACAGTCAATTTTTCAGTTTCTCAAAAATTATTATGAAGCAAGAGGGATTGAATATGATTGGTATAGTGATATTTATAGAGTAATTTTAGATTGTTCTAATTTTACTTTTATTGATAATTTTAAATCTCAAAAATATAAAAGTATAAAAGAGAAATATGTTTATAAAGAAATTCCAAAGTTACCTACATATCCTAATGGAATATTAGATTGTTTTATCAAATTCTATCCTCCAGAATGGTTAAGTGATGGGATTAATAAAGATACAATGGATGAGTTTAATATATATTATTCAACTATTCAGAATAAGATTATAATTCCGCATTATAATATTGAGGGAAAACTGATTGGAATACGAGGGCGCGCCCTCAACGATTGGGAAGTAGAAAATGTTGGTAAATATATGCCAATTCAAATTGAGGGAAAATGGTATAGCCATCCATTGAGTTTAAACTTATATGGGCTAAATATAACTAAAGAGAATATTAAAAGAAATAAAATCTGTTACATTTTTGAATCAGAAAAATCTGTAATGCAATGTAATGGCTTTCAAATGGATAATTGTGCGGTTGCGGTATGCGGAAGTCAACTAAATAAATGGCAAATTAAAATTTTAGTAAAAGAATGTCATCCACAAGAAATTGTGGTTTGTTTTGATAAAGAAGAACAGCCACCAGATGAAGCATATTTTAATAAGCTGTATAAAATATGTAGTAAATATAAAAATTATGCAGATTTTTCTTTTATATATGATCGAGGAAACCTATTAGAAATGAAAGATTCTCCCAGTGATAAAGGAGAAGAAGTTTTTAAGCAACTATTAAAGAAGAGAGTGAGAGTTAAATAATGAAATGTAAATTAGTTAATGAAAATTTTAAAAGCAATTACACAAATGAACTATTAGTTAGCCGCGGATTATCGCAACAGGATTTGGAAAAGTTTTATACACCAACTCCCGACCTGTTACAAGAACCAGAGAATTTAGATAATATTAAAGAAGGTGCAGATTTACTTTTAAAACATGTTAATGATTTAAGTCCTATTGCTTTGATTGTAGATAGTGATGTTGATGGATACACAAGTTCAGCTATCATGTATCAGTATCTAAAACAAATTTCTCCAACTTTAAATGTAATACCTTTCTTACATAAAGGTAAAGGACATGGGCTAGATGATACAATTGATGACGTTTTAAATGAAGGAATTCCTTTTAAATTAGTAATACTCCCGGATGCAGGAAGTAATGATGATGAATACCATATTATTTTAAAAGAAAATGGAATTGATTGTTTAGTTTTAGATCACCATATTTTAGAAGAAGATACAAAGTTAATCGATAATACGGTTATCATTAATAATCAAGCTTCAAGCAGATATACAAATAAAGACTTATCTGGCGCAGGAGTAACATGGCAATTTTGTAGATATTTAGATAATCGTTTAGGCTATAATTATGCAAATAATTACATTGACCTCGCCGCACTTGGAATTGTTAGTGATATGATGAGTGTTCTTTCATTAGAGAATAGATATATTATTCAAGAAGGCTTTAGTAATATTAATAACTATTTCTTCCAGTGTTTATGTGACAAACAATCCTATTCAATGGGAGGAAAAGTAACTCCTATGACAGTAGCTTTCTATATTACTCCACTCATTAATGCTATGATTAGAGTAGGAACAGAAGAAGAAAAGCTTCGACTATTTCAAGCCTTTATTGATGGCCATGTTTTTGTAGAAAGTCATAAGCGCGGAGCTAAAGGCACAGTAGAAGAAGTCGCAATTGAAAGTGCAAGAGAATGTACAAATGCACGGGCGCGCCAAAATCGTATTCTTGATAAAGCAGTTGAACAACTTGAAGTTAAGATTTATAAATATGATCTATTAGAAAATAAAATTTTATTTATAAGGCTTGATACAGAAGATTTCCCACCTGAGTTAAATGGCTTAATCGCTATGAAACTGGCTGCGCGCTACCAACGTCCAACTATTGTGGCTAGACTTAATGAAGAAGGAGAAATCAAAGGATCTAGTAGAGGACTTAATGAATCTGAATTAGTTTCTTTCAAAGATTTTATGGATCAAAGCGGATACTTCACCTTTACAGCTGGACATGATAATGCTTGCGGAATTGGTATCTACGATAAAAACCTAGATGATTTTCATAAATATGCTAATAAGGAATTAGCTAATATAGATTTTGGTGAAAACTGGTATGAAATTAATTTTGAACGTATCGCTGCGGATAAAGATATAAGAGACTTAATTGAAGATTTAACCTCTCATGAAAATATTTGGGGTTAGTAATTTGGCCCTATCAAATGTTTTTTCCGTCTCACCAACGGGGTTCTAAATTTTGAAAAGTGGCTCAAAATTATAGGGCTAACGGTTGAATCCGCCACTTATTTATAGGAAGATAAATAAGAAGGACAATCCCGTGGGAAGCCTAGGAGGAAACATAGATGTTTTATATATACTGTTATACTAATAATTTTAATAATAAAAAATATGTAGGACAAACTACTTATCCAGCACGTCGTCGGAGTGAGCATAGAAGTGCAGCTAACACACCGGATAATGCTGAATACAACTTCTTATTTCATAAGAAATTAAGAGAATATGGAGAAGATAACTTTACTTTTGAAATTCTTGAGGAAATAGATACTACTGATCTAGATTATGTTGATGAACGAGAGCGGTATTGGATTGCAGTAAAAGAATCATATGTAAAAACCGGTAAAGGATATAATCTTACGTTAGGTGGACAACAAAAAGGTAGACACAAACTCTTAACAGAAAAACAATTTAATGAAGTTATTAATTTATTAGAAAATACAAACTTAACATATCAACAAATTCATGAAAAAACAGGTCGAAGTTTGAAAAATATAGTAGATATTAACAGAGGAAGTTTGGCAGGATGTCCAATAAGAAAATATCCAATTCGTAAACCGCGTAAGATTCCACAAGAAACAAAAGATATTATTAAAGAGTTATTAGAAACAACCTCAATGACACGACAAGAAATAGCAGATATGATGGATGTGTCATTATCAACAGTAAAAAGAGTTAAAGCATCTATAAAAAAATCTTAGGAACCTGTATCGACTATCGAAGGTTAATCTTCGAGTAGGGGTGTTATTGGTACACACTTCGAAACAGACATTGGCGCGCCGTTGGCGTGAGTTAAGATATAGTCAGTGCCACTGGTAACAGTGGATAAGCGCAAAGAAATAACGAACCAATGATTCATGTTAGAGATATTAATGTGACGCTTTCTGATATTCAAGTAATGGGTAAAAATCAAGATACTGTTAAAATTATGAAAAACGGAATAGCTTATATGTTCTTTAGGTGTAAAGATCGAATTGACGAGTTTAAAGAATATAGTCAAATGAAAATTGACCTAGTAGGTCGCGCGAACATGAACGAATGGATGGGTAATTATACCCCGCAGATTTTTGTAAGTAACTTTGAAATTAGTGATGGGAGCTTAGGATTTTAATGGAATGGCAAGAATATCAAAAAATGACGGATGCATTAGGTATTAACACTTCAGAATGGGAACAGATCGATGTGCAATGTCCTGTTTGCGGAGAACGTATTTATAAAAATACTGTATATGTTCTAACAACTTATCCATGTCAATTTAAATATAAATGTTTTAACTGCGATTGGTCTGGTACTGCATATCACTAATTAATTTGACTTTTTAATAAAATTTTTATATAATATATATAGAATAAAAGAAAGGAGTAAAAATGAAAGAAGAATTATTACAATTATATATTAATGCTTTAGAAGACGCAACAGGTTTTTATTGTAGTGAATACAGTACTTCGAGAGATGAAGATGAAGAAAGAAGACAAAACGACCAAGAATTAATAAAATATTTTAAATCTATATTAGAACTATTATAATATAAAAAAGAAAAGGAGTGTAATCATGGAAAGAACAATTACTTATAGTTTTACCGATGAAGAAATAAAAGAAGCGGTGGATAAATTTAAAAATAATTGTCCGCTTAATTCGATAGAACTAATAGCATTAGTTTGCGGTGCTGAAAAATGGATTGAATTTAAAGAAGAATGTAAGGCAGACCCATCATATCAATGGGGATATGGGCATTGTTATTATTAAAATAAACCAAAGGAGTAATGCGAATGAGTGATTTAAAATATCCTGGATCGCTGCATAATCATACCGATTTTAGTAACTTTCGTTTGCGCGATAGCATTAACACTGTCGAATCGTTAATTAATTATGCCGTCGAACTTGGACATGAAGTAGTAGCAATTACTGAGCATGATACAATAGCAAGTGCAGTTAGAGCAGAAAAGTATTATAATAAAATTAAAAAAGATAACCCTAATTTTAGGGTTCTTTTTGGTAATGAAATTTATTTAGTAAGGAATGGCTTAACAAGTCAGAATTTTAAGAAAGATTTTGACAGATATTATCATTTTATTTTAATTGCAAAAGATGCAATTGGTCATCAACAAATTCGTGAAATCTCAACTCGTGCATGGATGAGGAGTTGGGTTTCTCGTCGTATGCGAAGAGTTCCAACATATTATCAAGACTTAATTGATATTATTGGAGCAAATCCTGGTCATGTAATTGGAAGTACAGCTTGTCTTGGTGGTTGTCTTCCGACTCAGCTTATTAGATTACGTGACGGTGGCGCGCCTTCAATGGAGAAAATAAAAGTTTGGATTAGCCAAATGCAAAGGATATTTGGTGAAGGTGACTTTTATTTTGAAATGCAGCCGTCAAGAAATAAAGATCAGATTTATGTAAATAGTGAATTGATAAAATTAAGTGATGAGTTAGGAATTAAATATATTATTACAACCGATTCTCATTATTTAAAAAAAGAAGATAGACCGATTCATAAAGCGTTTCTTAATGCTCAGCAGGGTGATAGAGAAGTCGATGATTTTTATGCGACAACCTATCAAATGAGTGATGAAGAAATTAGGAGTTATATGGAAGATGAGGTAGGAGAAGAAGTTCTTCAAAAAGCTTATCAGAATATAATTGAAATTAAGAATAAATGTGAAGATTTCACGTTGATGAAACCATTGAATATTCCAAGATTGAATTGGAAAACTTATGACGTTAAACCAGATGAAATACAATTTTGGAGTGATAAAATTCCTTATTTAAAAAAATTTCTTGAATCAGAATATGCAGAAGATAGACATTTAGCATATGCGGTTGTTGATAGATTAGTTAATAGTACAGTAGAAGATAATTTATGGAATCAAGAAACAGCAGATGAAATCAATGCATGTCTTGAAGATACATGGGTTTCATCAGAAGTCAATGGAAGTAGATGGAGTGCATATTTCTTAAATCTTCAAAATATAATTGACGCATGTTGGGATGCAGGTACTCTTGTAGGATGCGGCCGAGGTTCTGGAGTAGGATTTATTTTATTATATTTGTTAGGAATTACACAGATAAATCCTCTTCGAGAAAAAAGTCAGACAAAGCGCTGGAGATTCTTGAACCCAAAACGAGTATCAGTTCTTGATGTAGATATTGATATTGAAGGAGGACGGCGCGCCGAAGTTTTAAATAAGTTTAGAGAAATATATGGTAATGATAGGGTAGCAAATGTATTAACCCTTAAAACCGAAAAATCAAAGTCAGCAATTCTTACAGCCGCAAGAGGACTTGGAATTGATGTAGATATAGCGCAGTATTTGTCTTCTTTTATTGAAGCAGATAGAGGACAGCTTAGAACTCTTCATCAAACATTTTATGGAGATCCCGATAATGGAATCAGTGCAAGTAACAAATTTAGAGAAGAAATGGAAAACAATTACCCAGAACTTTGGGAAGTTGCACAAGGAATTGAAGGACTTATCAACGGTTGCGGAGTCCACGCAGGAGGCGTTATCTTTGTTGACGAGCCTTTCACGAAAACATCTGCTCTAATGCGGGCGCCGAGTGGAGAGATTATAACTCAATTTGATCTTCATGATGCAGAAGATACTGGACTTATTAAATATGATATTCTTTCTGTTGAAGCATTAGACAAAATTCATAACTGTATTGATTTAATTTGCGAGTATGGTTATGAAAAAGAAGAACCAACGTTAAAAGAAACATATGAAAAAATTGTTGGTGTATATAATCTTGAACGCACGGCTCCGGAAATGTGGAAAATGTGTTGGAATCATGAAGTAATGAGTCTATTCCAAATGGAGAAGCAAAGCGGTATTCAAGGAATAGCTGTAATGAAGCCAACTTCCGTAGATGACTTAGCAATTCTTAATTCTGCAATTCGTCTAATGGCAACAGAAAAAGGTGGCGAAATGCCAGTAAATAAACTGGCAAGATTTAAAGCACATCCTAGCGATTGGGATTATGAGTTAAAGAAATATGGACTTGGTGCAGAAGAAAAGAAAATACTTGAACCAGTAGTAGGTATCTCTTATGGTTTGTGTATCGCTCAAGAACAGTTTATGCAGCTGGTACAACTTCCGGAATTGGGAGGCTTTGACCTAACTTGGGCGGATAAATTAAGGAAATCTATAGCTAAAAAGAATCCTGCAGAATATGAGAAACTGACTGAAGATTATTTTAAAGAAATCAAAGAGCGCGGCTGTAATGAGCAGCTTTGTAAATATGTATGGAATGTACTTATTGCAATGAGTAAAGGATATGGCTTTAACTTATCTCATACTCTTGCCTATTCAATTATTGGATTACAGGAATTAAATTTAGCTTATCGTTATCCAACAATATTATGGGATTGCGCTTGTCTCATTTCTGATAGTGGTGGCGCAGAAAAGGACGAAAAAGAAGATGAAGGATGTGACGAAGGAACAGTTGGAGCAGATATTGGGGTTTCCTTTGATGACATATCAATGGGAGATTTTTCAGAAGATATGGATGAAGATGAAGAAGGGGGAACCGATTTATCTGACGATTCCACGAGGAAGAAGCAATCTAAACGTAGCACTTCTAATACTAATTACGGAAAAATTGCTACAGCAATCGGAAAAATAAAAAGTGAAGGAATTAATATAGTAGCAACAGATATTAATAAATCTAGTTACACCTTCGCGCCGGATGTAGAAAACAGCAGTATTATTTATGGTTTAAGTGGAATTACAAAGGTTGGAACTGATATTGTTCATAAAATAATAGAAAATAGACCCTATAGTTCAATTGAAGATTTTCTTAGTAAAGTTAAAGTTAATAAGCCGCAAATGATTAATTTAATTAAAGCGGGAGCTTTTGATAGTATTTGTAGAGATAATGATCGTATTAAAGCTATGGAAGATTATATTGATCTTATTGCTGATAAAAAGAAACGCATTACTCTTCAGAATATGAAAATGTTAATTGATTTTAATTTAATTCCAGGAGAATATGATTTTCAATGTAGGGTTTATAATTATAATAAATATTTAAAGAAATTTAAAGAAGAAGAATATTATATAATGAATGATATTGCTTTTAATTTCTATGAAAAGAATTTCAATTTAGATTTGTTAATTCCACTTCCAAGAGAAGAGTTCCATTTCAAAATCAAACAAACTGATTGGGATAAGATTTATAAAAAGCAAATGGATATTATACGGCCATATGTTAAAACTAATAATAAAGAATTATTAGAAGCCGTTAATAGTAGAATACGTCAAGATGTATGGAATAAATATTGCGGCGGTAATATTAGTAGCTGGGAAATGGATGCGATTTCTTGTTATATCCATGAGCATGAATTAACTAATCTTCGAAATGATGTATATGGTTTTGTAGATTATAAAAAACTTCCTGAAGAGCCTGAAGTTAATTATGAATTTCGTTCAAAACAGACTGGACAAAAAATTCCGCTTTTTAAAATTCATCGTATTGCAGGAACAGTTTTGGATAAAGACAAGGCTAAAAAAAGTGTAACTTTATTAACAACAACTGGTGTAGTAACTGTAAAGATTTTTGGTGATGCATTTACACATTATGACAAACAAATATCTGAACGTGGCGCGGATGGTCATAAGCATGTAATTGAAAAATCTTGGTTTAGTCGAGGAAATAAAATTATTGTAACAGGAATTCGGCGTGGAGATACGTTTCTTGCAAAGAAATATAAAAATACCCCTTATCATCTGGTAGAATTAATTGATAATATTAATAAAGATGGATATATTCAAACAGAGAAGGAAAGAATGGCAACAGTATGAGTTATGGTTTATTTGATGCAGATATAAAAAAATATCCATATATTCCTTTTTTTAATCTTGACTTAATGAAATTATCCTCTTATTACAAAAGGCAAAGGGAGATTGTAACATTATCTCCCTTTTTCTCTCCTAATATGTACCAACATTTTGTTTTACGTCAAGATTTCCCGGGGTATGATTATCCTATCGTTAAATATAATAATGTTGAATATGGCGGGCGCGCATTTAACCCATCAAAATATAAACCTTTTCCAATAGAAATAGAAAAGATGAAACCTGATACTTTTCTATATGATAAAATAGAAGGACAGTATCAAACTTCAAAAAGGCGCACTAGTGCTTTTAAAACTATGAAAAAAGCTGAGCATTTACGTCTATCATTAGATGGGCAAACTGTTTGGAAAGGTTTTGATTCACAACTAAAACATACTAATAAAAATGTTGGAGTTATTTTTCATGATTATAACCTAGGAGTAGTAGAAAACAGCTATGATACTGTAATAGAAATATTAAAAGACTTCAATTTTCACCAAGATGGGCAAAGAATTGGCATGAAATTTCCAGTACAAGTATCAACTCCAGAAGACTTATTAAAATGGTCAGCTATTAAACCTATGCAATACTTCTATTCAATTCAATATAACGGAATAATGACAATGCCATTAGTAAAAGAATATATAGAGGTAGTTAGAAATACTTCTAGCGCGAGACAATCATTTTATAATATATCTAAAAACACAGATTATAATCATTTCATAACACAAGATATAGTAGACGTTTATAAACAGGTCTGCTTTTTACGTACTAATAAGACCTATTTTTCACTTATTTATGATGAAGATTTCTTTGAAGATCATCGATGGGAAAAAGTAATCACTTTAATTAATCTTTTTTGGAATGCTCCAAGGGGTTTAAGCGTAAAAGCAGTTAATAGGATAAATGGATATGATTCAATGTATAATTTTATTATGATATATAAAGCTAATTTTAATTATTCCAAAGAAGTTTTTTCTTTAGATGAGGTACGAGAAATCTTTCAATTCGTAAGACAAAATAATTATGAATTATTTAAAATGTTTTATGAATACAAAGCATAAGGAGGTTATTAATAAATGACAGGTCAAGAAATTGAAAGACTAATTACTTTCAATAACAAAAAGATTGAAGAACTGCTTGATCCGTCAACTTTTGTTTTAAAACCTGAAGTGGAACAGCTTATAGCTGAAAACAAACGGTTGCGCGAGCAGTGTCCTCATGTATTTGAACATGGAGTCTGTATTTTCTGTGGTACTAGTAGAGAGGAATAAAAATCCTTAAAATAATTTAAATAATTAGGAGAGAAAAATGAAATATATTCAAAAGAGAGATGGACGTTACGTGCCTTTTAATAAGAAAAAAATAATTACAGCTATCTTAAAAGCTTTTATTGCTGTCGATGGAGAAGTTTCCGATTACGCGGCAGAAAAAGCTGATAAGATAGCTAATTTTATTGAAGGAAAAATTCAAGAAAAACAATTAACTGTAGAAGACATTCAAGACTTAGTTGAAAAAGGATTAATGTCAACAAAAAGAAAGGATGTGGCTAGAAGATACATTACCTATCGAGAAGAAAGAGCTAGAGTTAGAAAATGGAATAATAAAATGATGGATA
>Ga0326511_10004523_pt1 | contig 11042 bp, 9 predicted proteins | sample 0_2496_0518_D_FD_203701 | JGI IMG/M metagenome (GOLD analysis project Ga0326511, IMG submission 203701) | Bovine rumen microbial communities from UC Davis, California, United States - 0_2496_0518 | ecosystem: Host-associated > Mammals > Digestive system > Stomach > Rumen | place: USA: California...
GAATAAAACCCTCACCCTGGCGAATAAATACATTTTCCATTAGAAGTTCACCGGAAGAATCATATAGAGATAAGAATCCTTTTCATCCTTAATGGAGCATGGACTCTTAGAATTAACAAAGTACAGCTCAACATCCTCATCATCAATCGCACGAAGTGCATCAATGAAGAACTTAGGATTGAAAGCAATCTTAATATCAACGCCATCTTTTTCGCAATCGATGTTTTCATCCATTGCACCGGCAACAGACTTGATCATCATTTCGACATTGCCATCGGTAATATTCATGATGATTGGCTTCTTGTCTCCTTCCTTAACGAGAAGAAGAGAACGATCAACACACTCTAAGAGTTCCTTACGGTTCAGCTTAATCTTGGTCTGATATTCCTTGGGAATCATATGATCAATACTGAAGTATTCACCAGGAAGCAGGGAAGAAACAACCCTTGTCTTTCCAAACTCGAAGCATATATGCTGGGTAACTTCATTCTTACGTTCCTTGGGAACTTCGGTGATATAGATATTCACCATATCTTCGGTACCACCACCGATAATCTTCGATACCTCATTCAGAGTTCTTCCTGAGACGACAATGTCCTCATCGCGGTTCTGATCCTTAAGCTCTACATTTCTGATAGAGATTCTATGACCATCTAGAGAGACCACCTTCAGATGGTTATTCTCAATCTTGAACTGCTCACCGGTCATCATCTTACGCTCTTCATTGTCAGAGATGGAGAAGATGGTCTGACGAATAACTTCACGAAGCGTGAACTGAGACATAGTGATCGGGCTCTGCTTAGGAACGAGCGGAAGAGGAGCGAAGTCTTCACCAGACTGTCCCTCGATATCAAACTTAACCTTACCGCACTTAATGATGGTCTTATAGGTCTCGTTAGTAGTAATCGTTACTTCTCCATCCGGAAGCTTATGAACAATCGGTTCGAAGTTCTTTGCAGGAATTGCAATAATACCTCTTTCATTAATTGTTCCATCAACGATAGTCTCAATACCAAGCTGAGTATCGTTAGCAGTCAGATGAATTTCATTTGTAGATGCGTCAATTTTAATGCATTCAAGGATGGGAGCAGTTGTTCTGGTAGGAATAGCTTTTGAAACTGCATTTACACCCTTCATCAGTTCAGCTTTGCTGACAACGATTTCCATGAGGTCTCCTTTCGCCCGGTTCAGGTAAGAATAAATATATTAATAATTATAAGTACTATTATTATAGACTGTTCATATGTTAAGAAGTCTCGTAAGTGTTGCTATTACAAGGTTTTCGTAATTTGTTAAATCTGATTGAACTGTTAAGAATCCGTGATTTTTATCTTGATAATGTGTGTATATTGAAGAGCTGTTTTCTTCGTAAATGTAAAGCTTTCACGTTAATTCACACACTTTAAACAATTCTTCTACATTCTTTTCACAGGCTGATCAAGATAATTACCCAGCTTATTCACAATTCAAAGGTAAAGCTATGTCTTAGTTTGGATTGATCTTCTTTGTAATTGTATCAATCTGTGCCTGAAGAACAGAATCCTTTGCAATCTCATCTGCAATCTTGTTTGCACCATGGATGATAGTGGAGTGATCACGGCCTCCGAGAAGAGCTCCAATCGCATCCAGTGGATAATCTGTCATCTGCTTGCAGAGATACATTGCAATCTGTCTAGGTTTAGCAATCGCATTGGAACGATTCTTTCCAGTCATCTGGTCCATTGAAATCTGATAATGCTCAGCAACGACTTCAACAATAAGCTGAGGTGTGATTTCTTTTGGTTTATCCGGAGAGATGATATTCTGTAATTCTTCGACAGCTACATCAATGGTAATTTCTTTATTCTCCAGACGTGCCAAAGCAGATAACTTATTCAAAGCACCTTCAATTTCACGAATATTGGATTTGATATTCTCACCGATATACTGAAGAATTTCCGTGGATAGATTGATATGTTCTGTATCAACTTTATTACGGATAATTGCCATTCTAGTTTCATAATCCGGATAACCAATATCTGCCATCAGTCCCCATTCGAATCTGGAACGGATTCTGTCTTCCAAGGTTTTCATTTCCTTTGGAGGACGATCGGATGTGAGGATAATCTGTTTTCCGGCAGAATGAAGTGTATTAAAAGTATGGAAAAATTCTTCCTGAGTTGATTCCTTACCGATAATAAACTGGATATCATCAATCATAAGAACATCGACAGCTCTGTACTTATTTCTGAATTTTGTCATTGCAGTAGCATTGTTTGTACTACGAAGAGATTCAATGACTTCATTTAGGAATTCTTCACTGGTAACATATAAGACTTTCTTATCAGGATTCTCTGTAAGAATGTAATTACCAATCGCATGCATCAGATGGGTTTTTCCAAGTCCGGGGCCACCATAGATGTAGAGCGGATTGTATGCTTCACCAGGTGTTTCAGCTACAGCAAGTGCTGCATTCTGTGCAAACTTGTTATTGTTACCAACGACAAAACTATCAAAAGTATATTTCGGATTTAAACCAGAGTTACGGGCTACCGGAGTCTGAACTTCTGTTTCAACAGATTTTGGAAGAATGAATTCAAGGTTATATTCTTTTCCAGTAAAATCTGCAATTGTTACTTTCAGAAGATCCTCATATTTCTTCTTGATATAGTTGATTGTAAAAGGCTGTGCATCATCTTTTGGAAGAATGTAGATTGTGTCTCCTTCAATCTTATATATATGAAGAGGTTCTACCCAGGTCTTATAGGAAACATCCGATAAATCATATTCTGTTTTCATTGTGGAAAGGATGTCATCCCACTTTTCCTGAACTATTTCCATTTTATTACTCCATTAGATATCGAAATTGAAATTATATAGTCTAATCCTTTGTGTATATATAATAGGAAGAAACTCATTCAAAAATTATTTAGAATGCCCCAAAATACGAAATTTCACTAGTTTTTATATTACCCTAAAATGGTTCAAATATCAACCGAAGGGGGCTTTTAGAGGAGTTTTTTCTACATATTCTCTATTTTTATCAAGAAGGCTTTAAATGGCTAAATACAGGGCATATAAGAGCTTATGCCATTTTTTCCACAGCTAGTAAGCAGCTATTTATCCACAGTGTTAATATTTGTGTTGATAAATATACTAATTGTTATTAACGTGGATAATGTGTAAAAAGTGTTGATAACTTTGTGTAAAGCCTTAATTTATCATACTTTACAAAGATTTTAATTGACTTTACTTAGTCCTCTGATATAATTAGTTTTGATGTTTTTTGATTAGAAAAGGAGGTGGAATCCTTATGAAGATGACATATCAGCCTAAGAGACGCCAGAGATCCAAGGTTCACGGTTTTCGTTCCAGAATGAGCACCGCAGGTGGACGCAAGGTTCTTGCAGCTCGCAGATTAAAAGGAAGAAAGAGTTTAACAGTCTAATCATATGATAATGTTAATCTGAACGGCCACAAAAACATTTTGTGGTCTTTTCTTCTATTTAGTTCTATTTTTTGAGGCATTATGAAATTCAGTGAATCTCTAAAAAAAAATAAAGATTTTCATATCGTTTATAACTATGGGGACTCAAAGGCAGATTCATACCTGGTGATGTATGTAAGATCAAATGGTCTTAATGAAAATCGTCTTGGAATTTCTGTAAGCAAAAAAATAGGAAACAGTGTAGTACGACATCATTTGACGAGACTGATCCGAGAAAGTTACAGACTATCTGAAGAGAGATTCCACATTGGGTGGGATCTTGTAGTCGTTGTAAGAAAAAGAGCAGCTCATGCAACTTATCACCAAATTGATGAGTCGCTTTTAAAGCTTGCAGGTCTTCACAATCTGATCCGTGAAGAGAATTAGTAGAATGTGAGGGTTTATGCTGAAAAGATTTTTAATATTTCTAATCAGACTTTATCAAAAATACATCTCCCCTCTGAAAACTACAAAGTGTCCTTACTACCCGACTTGTTCGTGTTACGGATTAGAGGCTATTCAAAAACATGGAGCTTTGAAGGGAAGTGCTCTTGCTGCCTGGAGAATTATTCGGTGTAATCCTTTTTCTCATGGTGGTTATGATCCTGTCCCTTAATTTTGGAGGTTACAATTGAATAAGTTATTTTTAACATCCTCCTCTCAGGCCGTTGGATACGAGAAATACGGAAAGATTCTTTGGCCCATCGTTATTTTCTTAGGATGGGTATTGAATAAAATTTTCTATTTTCTTACGAATGTACTCCCTTTTCCTGAGAAAGGCAGTGTTGCTGTTGCAATCACTATTCTTACCATATTGATCTATATGTGTCTTTTGCCTCTGACCTATCGACAGCAGAAGTTCTCAATTCTTTCAAAGAAGATGCAGCCGGAGATTTCTAAGATCCGCGAGAAGTATCAGAACAGAAAAGATCAGGCTTCTATGGTAGCAATGCAGGAAGAGACCCAGGCTGTTTATGATAAGTACGGTATTTCCATGATGGGATCCTGTCTTCAGCTTTTCATTCAGATGCCGATTCTGTTTGCACTCTATCGTGTATTTTATAACATCTCGGATTTCATTAATGCATCCGATGATGCTTACCGTCTCTTTAACCTGACCATTCAGGATAATCCCTGGGCACTGATTAAGAGCAATCTTCATTCCAATATTGGTGTTGTTATTGTTGCTCTTCTTTTCCCGGTATTTTCTTATCTGTCTCAGGTTATTAACATGAAGGTAGCTCAGACAAATACCGATCCTAACGATCCGACGATGGCCCAGATGCGTACTATGAATCTTATGATGCCTCTGATGTCTGGTTTCATTGCTTTTACAGTACCTGTTGGTCTTTCTTTCTACTGGATTATCGGTGCAGTTGTTCGAACTGTTCAGCAGGTAATCCTGAATAAGCATTTTGAAAAGATTGATCTTGCTGACCTTATTGAGGCTAATAAAGAAAAGGCTGCAAAGAAGGCCGAAAAGCGTGGTATCAGAAGAGCACAGATTTATAATGCTGCTAATATGAGTACTAAGAATAAGCTTTCCGATAAGGCAAATTATGTCAATGATTCTGTTGATAGTCTTGAGAAAGCAAATGATATGAGAAAGAATGCCCGCAAGGGTTCTCTCGCATCAAAGGCAAATCTTGTAAATGATTTTAATAACAACAATAAAAATAAATAAGGGGGTTGTGTCATGGAATTTCAGAATTACACCGGTCAGACTGTTGAAGATGCTTTGACTCAGGCATCTGTTATGCTTGGCGTAACCAGCGACCATATTGAATATGAAGTTATTGAAAAGGGAAGCACAGGTTTTCTTGGTCTTGGAAGCAAGGATGCTGTCATTCGTGCCAGAGTGAAATCCGCTGATGAAAAGGTCCTGGAAGATGCTCCTGTTGCTGAGAAAAATGATATTTATCCAAGTGCTGAAATTCAGGAGACTGCTCCTAAGAAGGTGCATCACAAGAAGGAAATTTCTGAAGAAGATATTGAACTTGCTAAGAATACTGCAAGTGAATTCTTACATGGACTTTTTGAGAATATGAATCTAGAAGTCAAGGAAAGCTTCGTATTCGATGAAGCGGAAGGAATTCTCAATATCGATCTTGAAGGTCCTGAAATGGGAATCATCATCGGTAAGAGAGGACAGACCCTTGATTCTGTTCAGTATCTTACGAATCTTGCTGTTAATCGTAAGACGGATTCTTATATCCGTATCAAGATGGATACAGAAGATTACCGTTCTCGCAGAGAAGATACTCTTGTTAATCTTGCTAGAAATGTTGCTTATAAGGTTAAAAAGACCAGACGTCCGGTTGCTCTTGAGAGCATGAATCCTTATGAGCGTCGCATAATCCATTCTGCACTTTCTGAAGACCCTGAAGTTGTAACACATAGTGAAGGTGAAGAACCTTATCGTCATGTTGTTGTTACACTGAAATAATTTCTTCGTGGGGGAGTGCCTTTGTGGCACTTCCCTTTTTAATTCTTTTCTTCCAATTCATATCTATTGTGAATTGAAAAATGAGAATTATGATTTCTTGCGACTATAAATTATCTTCAAGTTTTATTACTGGTTTAGAAAGGCAGTTATTATGAATACAGATACAATTGCTGCAATTTCTACTGGGATGACAGAAGCAGGTATTGGCATTATTCGTTTGAGTGGTGACCAGGCCCTTGTGATTGCAAATTCTATATTTGATGGTAAAGATCTTACTTTGGTTGATTCTCATACTGTTCATTATGGACATATTCGTTCAGGGTCAGAGATTATTGATGAAGTTTTAGTTTCTGTTTTTCTTGCTCCTAAAACTTATACAAGGGAAGATGTTGTTGAGATTTCTTGTCATGGTGGTATTACGGTACTTCGTGATGTTTTGAATCTTGTCTTAGCATCCGGTGCAAGACCAGCTGAACCTGGTGAGTTTACGAAGAGAGCATTTCTTAATGGAAGACTGGATCTATCAGAAGCAGAATCTGTTATGGATTTGATTCATTCGAAGTCTTCTCTTTCCAGAAAGGTTTCTTTATCCCAGTTGTCCGGACACCTTTCTAATGAGATTAAGATTCTTCGTGAAAAGATCCTTCATGAGACAGCTTTTATTGAAGCGGCTCTTGATGATCCGGAACATTATGATCTCGATGGATATGATAGTAAACTGAAAGATATGATAGAGAAGGAATGGTCTTCAGATATTGAGAGACTCCTTCATCATTATTCTGAAGGTGAGTATCTTAAAAATGGAATACGTACTGTTATTGTAGGTAAACCGAATGTTGGAAAATCTTCCGTCTTAAATCGCCTGTCGGGAAAAGAAAAAGCAATTGTGACACAGGTTCCTGGAACAACCAGAGATATTTTAGAAGAGCAGATTACTCTTGAAGGAATTCCACTTATTATTATTGATACTGCTGGAATTCGTGATACAGAGGATATTGTAGAAAAGATTGGTGTAGAACGTTCTGAGAAGGAACTTCATTCTGCAGACCTTATTCTTTTTGTTATGGATAAGTCTTCTGGTATGGACCAGGAGGATAAGCGAATTCTGTCTCTTCTTCCGACGGATGTTCCCTGCATCTGTCTGCTAAATAAGGAAGACCTGGATTCGGTCTATATTTCCGAAGCAGAATCCATGAATGAGCGTTTCGATGCAATGATCTCTCTGTCTGCGAAAGAAGGGACTGGTTTTCAGTTCTTGAAGGAGGAAATTCTAAAACTCTTCTTCCATGGTTCGCTTTCAGATCCGGATGAGATCTATGTGACAAACCAAAGGCAGAAATATGAATTGGATCAGGCAATGAATTCTCTCTCTCTTGTAGTGAAGACGATAGAACTCGGTATGAGTGAAGATCTTTATGCTGCTGATCTGATGGATGCATATCGTTATCTTGGTCTTATTATTGGTGAGGAAGTTGAGGATGATCTTGTAGATAAGATTTTCTCCGATTTCTGTATGGGTAAATAAATTAATTATAGATTTAATTAGTTAGCTTGTGGTGCTTATATGAACTATGTTGATGAAAAATACGATGTGGTCGTTGTTGGTGCAGGTCATGCAGGTTGCGAAGCTGCTTTAGCTTGTGCACGACTTGGTTTAAAAACAATTGTCTTCACTGTAAGTATGGACAGTGTTGCCATGATGCCTTGTAATCCGAATATTGGTGGTTCTTCCAAGGGGCATCTTGTCCGTGAAATCGATGCGCTTGGCGGTCAGATGGGTATTAACATTGATAAGACCTTTATTCAGTCGAAGATGTTAAATGTATCAAAGGGACCTGCAGTTCATTCTCTTCGTGCCCAGGCGGATAAACTGGCATACCAGACGGAAATGAGAAGAACTCTGCAAGAAACAAAAGGCTTGACACTTCGTCAAGCGGAAGTTTCTAGCCTTATTGTTGAAGATGGTGTAGTTGTTGGTGTTAATACATATTCTGGTGCCAGCTATCATTGTTCTGCAGTTGTTCTATGTACCGGTGTTTATCTCAAGTCTCGCTGCCTCTATGGTAATGTGATTGAGTATACAGGTCCTAATGGACTGAAGGCTGCAAATAATCTCTCTGATTCTTTAACAGAGAATGGAATTCGTTTACGGCGCTTCAAAACAGGAACACCTGCCCGTATTGATGGTAAAACAATTGATTATTCCAAGATGGTTCCTCAGTATGGGGATGATCCTATTGTTCCTTTTTCTTTTACAACGGATCGTGACAGTATTCAGAAGAAACAGGTTCTCTGTTATCTTACTTATACCAATGAGAAGACACATGAGATCTTAAGAAGTCATCTGGATGAGTCTCCTATCTATGGTGGTGTTATTAAAGGCGTTGGTCCAAGATATTGCCCCTCTATAGAAGATAAAGTGGTAAAATTTAGCGATAAAGACAGACATCAGGTGTTTATTGAACCTGAAGGTCTTTCTACGAACGAAATGTACATAGATGGTATGTCTTCTTCAATGCCAGAGTATGTTCAGTATGAGATGTATCATTCCGTCGAAGGATTAGAGCATGCACAGATTGTTCGTAATGCTTATGCCATTGAGTATGATTGCTTAGAACCAAACCAGTTAAAGCCGACACTTGAATTTAAGAAAATTAAGGGGCTCTTCAGTGGTGGACAGTTCAACGGTTCTTCAGGTTATGAAGAAGCTGCGGCTCAAGGTCTTATTGCCGGTATTAATGCAGCTCAGGAAATTCTTGGAAAAGAGCAAATCGTTATTGGAAGAGACCAGGGTTATATTGGTGTACTTATTGATGATCTTGTTACGAAAGAAACACCTGAACCTTATCGCATGATGACTTCTCGTGCAGAGTTCAGATTATTACTTCGACAAGATAATGCTGATATGCGACTAACTCCTATTGGGTATAAAGTTGGTTTGATTTCTGAAGAGAGATATCAGCGTCTTCTTGATAAGAAAAAGATGATCGAAGATGAGATGGCTCGTGTTCGTAAGATAAATTTTGGAGCAAATGAAAGGGTACAGAAGTTCCTTCTCAAAAATAACTCTACGGAATTAAAGAAGGGTGTAACCTTTAAGGATTTAGTTTGTCGACCTGAATTAAATTATGATCTTGTCGCAAGTCTGGATGATACTGCTCCTGAACTTCCTCTTGAAGTAAGAGAACAAGTGAATATTGGTCTTAAATATGAGGGATATATTGAACGTGAATCCAAGCAGGTAGAAGAGTTTCACAGAATTGAAGATAAGAAGATACCTGAGAATCTGGATTATGAATTAGTTCCTTCTCTTCGAATAGAAGCTAGACAAAAGTTATCCACTCATAGGCCTGAAACTGTAGGGCAGGCTTCTCGTATATCTGGAGTTTCACCTAGTGATATATCAGTCTTACTCGTATATTTAAAATCCGGTAAGTACTTAGATCATTGATAAGATTCTAATGTTTCACGCTAAAATGATGAGTTTTTCCTTTATTTAGTACCAAAATGTTTCACGTGAAACAATATATAGTTAGATTAGTGTTGAACCATCCGTGAAACACTAGATATAGTTGAATACTTCTGTAGCAATTTAGTAAATATAAGGTAGGAGAATAATGGAAGAACATCTTACTTATCTCAAAAAATGCATGTCTCAATATGGAATTGATTTAACAGATCTTCAGTTAGAACAATTTCATACATATTTCAAGCTCTTGGTTGAGACAAATAAAGTAATGAATCTTACGGCAATAACCGAGGCTCATGAAGTGATGATTAAACATTTTTTGGATTCTTCTCTGTTAGCAGAATATGTTGAACTTTCTAAGGGGGCAAAGGTTTTAGATATGGGAACAGGAGCAGGATTTCCCGGCCTTCCTTTAAAAATTGTTCGTCCCGATCTGAAAGTTACTTTAGCGGATTCCCTTAATAAGAGAATTAAGTTCTTACAGAATGTAATAGATGAATTGTCTCTTGATGGAATTGAAGCAATTCATACCAGAGCAGAAGATGCTGCGCGTAATGCAAAGATGAGAGATCAGTATGATTATGTAGTTTCAAGAGCAGTAGCAAATCTGTCAACCCTCTCTGAGTATTGTCTCCCCTTTGTAAAAGAAGGTGGGTATTTTATTTCTTATAAGTCATCCGACTGTAAGGAAGAAATCAATAATGCAAGTCATGCCTTTGTTGAATTAAAAGGCAAACTCGAGGATGTAATTACCTTTGATCTTCCTGAAGAGGAAGGCGGTCGGTCCCTAATTATTATAAAAAAGACAGGAAAAACTCCAAAAAAGTATCCTAGAAAAGCAGGTGTTCCTTCAAAAGATCCGCTTTAACTTATTTTTTTTGAATGTTTCACGTGAAACATTCAAAAAATAATCACCAAAGCACAAGATTTAGTATCTGGCTATTAAAGAGAAGCATACCTGTTGTGAAAAGTAAATAAAATGTTTCACGGGAAACATTTTTGATTATATTTGTTCGAATGATTATAATGTTAGATATACGAAGAAAGGAATGGCTAATTATGGGTAGAATTATAGCAATAGCAAATCAGAAGGGTGGAGTTGGTAAGACAACGACATCTATTAACTTATCCGCATGTCTTGCAGAAGCTGGAAAGAAGGTTTTAGTAATTGACCTTGATCCACAGGGTAACTGCACCAGTGGTTTCGGATTAAATAAAAACGAGATGGAAAACACTGTATATGAACTGATCTTAGGTAATTGTTCCCTTAAGCAGAGTATGCAGAAGGTAGATGGTATTGATAACCTTCAGATCATTCCTTCTAATGTAAATCTTGCAGGTGCTGAGATCGAACTTTTAGATGTAGAGCATGACAGAGAATACATACTGAAGAATGAGATTGATTATGTAAAGGATGATTATGATTTTGTGATTATTGATTGTCCTCCTTCACTGAACCTGCTGACTGTTAATGCATTAACAACAGCAGATACCGTTCTTGTTCCGATTCAGTGTGAATACTACGCACTGGAAGGTATCAGTCAGCTCATTAAAACAATAGAACTTGTAAAAGACAGACTGAATGATAAGCTGAAGATCGAAGGTGTTGTATTTACCATGTATGATGCCAGAACGAATCTGTCTGCAGATGTTGTAAATAA
>Ga0326511_10004524_pt1 | contig 11039 bp, 7 predicted proteins | sample 0_2496_0518_D_FD_203701 | JGI IMG/M metagenome (GOLD analysis project Ga0326511, IMG submission 203701) | Bovine rumen microbial communities from UC Davis, California, United States - 0_2496_0518 | ecosystem: Host-associated > Mammals > Digestive system > Stomach > Rumen | place: USA: California...
GAGGGCGAATGGAGTCAAGCAAATGGCGGTCGCCTTTCACATTGACGGTGTCGGCCAGACGAATGGGACAGTCGTAAACGGCTGTAAACGATGATGATACCTTGTTACCCATAAAGTTGAAGTCGATGTTGGTCTCACAATATTTTGGAAGCAGGGAGCGCGATTGTGGAGGCACATCGCCTTGGTTGATGATGGTCTGAAAGCGAATCATGTCATATTCACCCTTGAGGTCGACTGACAAGATGCGTCCGGTGCTTAGTTCTATCGAAGCCGTTCCTGTGACCAACTGTGTGTTCTTCAAAAAACGAGGGCGAAAATACAGGTGCACCTCATCGTGTCCCATGTTGATGGCACTGTAGCGATAGTAGCGGTGGTTTTCACGACAGAAGAGCGACAAGATGTGGTCGCCGTAAAGTGTTGTGTGGTAGAGGCTGGGAGTGGTGAACTCTGTAAGCACTGACATGGGACGGCGATTGTGCCGAATAGTGGTGTAGAATGCCTGACGGTCTGATTCGAACTCGTTCAGACCGTAGAAGTGCATGCGCTCATATTGTTCGCTTACATGTTGCCGTTCACCATCGGCTACTGAATACATGGTGGGGACCAGCCACAACGTGAAATTGCGACGGTTGATTTGATACAAATGCTTGGTGTATACGTTGGAGGCAAATCCGTCGGACTTGTCATTAAATACTCTTTCATAAGAATAGACGCGACTCAACACCAGGGAGTCTATGTCTTCCTTGGCATTGGCAATGCTCCAGAAAAGCACGAAAAGCAGACTTATGACAATTCGTACACGATTCACAGCCCCAAAATTACATAAATTTATTGAAACAACAGTTCAAAAATTGAAGAATTTTCTTCAGATGTGCCGTTGTTTCGAATATTATCAGTAATTTTGCAGCTAAATTTGGTAAAACACTAATAAAAATGTATAGAAGTAAAACATGTGGCGAGCTGAGGCTTGCCGATGCCGGCAGTCAGGTGACCCTGGCCGGATGGGTTCAGCGAACACGCAAGATGGGAGGCATGACCTTTGTTGACCTGCGCGATCGCTATGGTATTACACAAATTGTTTTCGACGAAAGCGATGATGCTGCCCTCACAGAGCGTGCCAACAAATTGGGCCGTGAGTTCTGTATTCAGGTTGTAGGCAATGTGAGTGAACGACAGTCGAAGAACCCTAAGATGCCCACGGGTGATATTGAAGTATTTGCCAAACAGCTGAATGTGCTGAGCGAGAGCCTCACACCTCCTTTCACGATTGAAGATAACACCGATGGTGGCGACGATATTCGCATGAAGTATCGCTATCTGGATTTGCGACGTTCGGCTGTGCGCAAGAATCTGGAACTTCGTCATCGCATGACCATTCTCATTCGCAACTTCCTGGATGCCCGTCAGTTCATTGAAGTTGAAACACCTATTCTTATTGGTTCTACTCCGGAGGGAGCTCGCGATTTCGTGGTGCCGAGTCGCATGAATCCTGGGCAGTTCTATGCACTGCCACAGTCGCCTCAGACATTGAAACAACTGCTCATGGTGTCGGGGTTCGACCGTTACTTCCAGATTGCAAAGTGCTTCCGCGATGAAGACCTTCGTGCCGACCGTCAGCCTGAGTTTACGCAGATAGACTGTGAGATGTCGTTTGTGGAGCAGGAAGACGTGCTCAATATTTTTGAAGATCTTGCTCGCCACCTGTTCCGTGAAGTGCGTGGCGTAGAGTTACCTGCTTTGCAGCGCATGACGTGGCACGAAGCCATGCGTCGATTTGGTAGTGACAAACCCGATTTGCGCTTTGGAATGGAGTTTGTTGAACTCATGGACGTGCTGAAGGGTACTGGCTCATTCTCGGTCTTCAATGAGGCTAACTACATTGGTGGTATTTGCGTTCCTGGCTGTGCCGACTACACGCGCAAGCAGCTGGATCAGCTGACCGACTTCGTGAAACGGCCTCAGGTGGGAGCAAAGGGCTTGGTATATGTGAAGTTCAATACCGATGGCACTGTGAAGTCGTCTGTCGACAAGTTCTATGAGCCCGAGGTGTGGGCAAAAGTGAAAGAGACTATGGGAGCCAAAGATGGCGACTTGGTGCTGATCCTTTCTGGCGACAATGCCAATAAGACCCGTGTGCAGCTTTGCACACTCCGTCTGGAGATGGGAGACCGTCTTGGACTGCGCGACAAAGACAAGTTCGTATGTCTTTGGATTGTTGATTTCCCCTTGTTTGAGTGGAGCGACGAGGAACAGCGCCTGATGGCTACGCACCACCCATTCACCATGCCGAATCCTGATGACATTCCCTTGCTCGACACTGCACCTGAAAAGGTTCGTGCTGTGGCCTACGACTTTGTGTGTAATGGCGTAGAGGTGGGCGGTGGCTCATTGCGTATTCATGACGGAAAATTGCAGGAGAAGATGTTTGAGATTCTTGGCTTCACTCCAGAGCGTGCCATGGCTCAGTTTGGTTTTCTCATCAATGCTTTCAAGTATGGAGCACCCCCTCATGCTGGTTTGGCTTTTGGTCTTGATCGTTTCGTTTCGCTCATGGCCGGACTTGATAGCATTCGCGATTGCATTGCTTTCCCCAAGAACAACAGCGGACGTGACGTGATGCTTGATGCCCCAGGAATGCTTGACCCCAAACAGTTGGAAGAACTGCAGCTGAAGCTCGACCTGAAAGATGAATAGCTTTTGCTGTGTGCGGAAACGACTGTTGAATTGATTTGTATCAAGAATCGTTGCTGATTTGACAATATCTCCTAAGTATCAGCTACTTAGTATGAATTTTGTCGTAATTTTGCAGACGATTTAAGATTACAAAAACTTCAATAGTATTAACATTCTTACATTATGGCAGAAAAGAAAGCAACGACAAAGAAGGCTACTGAGACAAAAGCTGCAGCAGCCAAGAAAACAACCACTACGAAGGTCGCCGTGAAGGCAACTGTGGCTGTAAATGCAGAAAACATTGGTTTTAAGGCTGGAGATGTTTATCAGGCACTGGCAGCTGCTGAAAAGGCTCTCGCTATCGATGAGATTGCAAAGGCTGCAAATATTTCAACAGAAGAGACTCTGCTTGGTTTGGGCTGGCTCTTTAAGGAGGGCAAACTGTTGAGTACAGATGACAACAAGGTAGTTCTTGCTTAAAGATTTATCCAGACAAGTTTTTTTATCAGTAATAAAGAAAGGTCGGTAAATATTGTAATTACCGACCTTTCTTCTTTCAAGACAACAGATGATTTACGATCAGCAAATATTGCGCATTCTTTCTGAGGTTGGCGAACGGGGCATTAGTGTTGGCATCTTGGCAAAGCACGTCTACAACCTTAACTGCACGTTGTTTTCGCAGCCCAACATTCAGGACATACACCAGTATGTGCAACAGTATTTGCTTCGCAACTCAAAGTCGGAACAATCGCTTATTCAGCGTACTGAGAAACGTGGCTATTACAGACTGAATACCCAGAACTCTGCTGATGCACGCCAATTGATGCTCAACTTCCGTGAAGAAGAAGAGGAAACACAAGAAAAAGAGAAGCCCACACAGGACTTCTCTCTTGATCTATTTGCTTAATCTTTTTCTTTCCATATATACTTCCTTGTAGAGTTCCAGCAGTTGATGACTGGTCTTTTCCCATGAGAATAGTTTGGCTCGTCGCAAGCCTGCCTCCTTTTTTTCTTTATAGAAACTCTCATCGGTTTCCAGTTGAATGAGTTTTTTCGCAATTTCATCGGCTTGTTCGGGGTTTACCAAGATAGCTTCCGGACCTCCAACTTCAGGCATGGACGATGTGTCGCTTGTAATGACTGGTGTGCCGCAGGCCATGGCTTCAAGCAGCGGAATGCCAAAACTTTCGCGCAACGAAGTGTAGAGAAATGCAAAGGCTGCATTGTAAATGTAAGGTAAATCGCTGTTGGGTATGTAGCCTGGCATGACAATATGTTCGCGAATGTTCTCAATATGATTGCGCGAGATAATGTCGTTCAGGTATTGGCGGTCTAAATCGGCCATGAGTAGTGGGCGTTTAATGGTCGATTTTTCGAGATACTTTGAATAGGCGACAAGCGTGCGCTCTGTGTTCTTCTTTGGATCGGTGTTTCCCAAAAAGAAGATGAAGCCTCTTTGCGGCATGTATTTCTGATAAATGTTCTCCACATCTTCCTGTTCCTGGAACCAACTGTTGTAACCATTATAAATCATGGCCAGTCTACTTTCTGGAATGTGCAGTTTGTTGACAATGTTTTTGAGTTCAAAGTCGCTCACAGTAATGATGCGGCGGCACTTGCTCAGAATCCTGGGCACAACCATGCGACGATATAGCCAGCCCATGTTCTGATAGAGGGACTTGTTGTGCTTGTCGCGAGGTTCCAGGAAGATAATGTCGTGAAGAGTCAGTATCAAAGGGATGTCGCAATGCAAGGGTGCTGTGTTGCTGGTGCAATGCAACAGATCTACATTCATTTCGTGTGCAGCTCGTGGCAAGGCTATCTGTTCCCAAATGGGGTAGGAGGCAGCTTTCACCTCAATGATGTGCATGTTGGGCGAGTCTTCTACGCAGCGGTCAGGGCCAGGTTTTACAAATATGAAATATTCGTTTTTGTGATCTATTCTTTGCAGATGCAGAATCTCTTGCAAGACCACATAGTCCATTCCGTGTTTGTTGGTGCGGAATATGCGTTGTGCTTCTATACCTATTCTCATAATAAATTCTTTTTGATGGTGGCTGGAACGCCTGCGACCATTGAACCAGATGGCACGTCGCGAGTGACAACAGCCCCGGCTGCTACTACAGAATGACAACCAATGGTGACGCCAGGTAGTATAACGGCATTGGCACCAATCCACACGTCGTCTTCAATAACTACTTGCGCTACGCTCACCCCTTGTTCGTCGATGTGCTTGCTGGAGTCTGAGAAGTTGTGGTTCAAAGCAGTAACAGTTATTCCCTGTGCCAGATTTACATGGTTGCCTATTGTAACAGGACCAATGACAGTGTTGTGCAGTCCTATGCGAGTATGATGACCAATAATCACATCGCCCATGGCGTTGTTGATGCATGAGAACGATTCAATCACACTATGATGATCTAGCGAGAAACGTCGATAGGGTGGAGTGTCCATACGCACTGAGCGATGGATGACGGAATGCTTACCTCGATACTGGTATATAGGAGCCAGCAACCTGACATACCAGCGTGGTCGCGTTTGCACAGGGTTCATGATGAGCCAGTCTACTAACCGTTTTATCCGTGGACTTTGCTTGAGTTCCTGTCTGATTGTTTCTTTATTCATTTTGTTGCTTTGGTCAGTAACGCAAAAGTACATTTTTTTTTGCTTACTACCAAATAATTCTAAAAAAAAGCAGTTTCCCTGCCATTCATACATGGGAAACTGCTTTGTGGTTTGTGTTATTTGCGCTTGTGGGTGCATTTAACCCAGCAAGTTAGGCTATGATTGTAACCTTGCAGGATAGGCTGAAATTTACCCCAAATATTTCATTAGAATTTTTGCATTGCCCGAATCACGCAGTTTTGCAATGCTTTTCTCTCGAATTTGGCGTACACGCTCGCGGGTAAGTCCCAGTTGATCGCCAATTTCTTCAAGTCCTTTCTCATGGCAGCCAATACCAAAGCATTCGCGAATGATGGTGATTTCGCGTTCCTTCAGTACTTTGCTCAGTACAGAGTTAAGTTCTTGTGCCATTGACTCATGATCAACCTGACGGTCGGTGCGGCTGTCTTCGCCGGAGGCCATCACATCGAGCATACAGTTGTCTTCACCGTCTTGAAACGGAGCATCAATTGACACATGGTGACCATCGGCCATCATCGACTGACCAATCTTCTCTTCGTCCATCTCAGTCATCTCTGCCAACTCGCTCACCGACGGGTGACGCTGATGCTCCTGTTCAAACTTATTGATTTCATGACTGATTCTGTTGAGCGAACCTACTTGGTTCAAGGGTAGACGCACGATGCGACTCTGTTCTGCAATGGCTTGCAGAATGCTTTGTCGAATCCACCAAACGGCATAGGAAATGAACTTGAAACCTCTGGTCTCATCAAATTTTTGGGCTGCTTTAATCAAGCCAATGTTGCCCTCATCGATGAGATCGGTCAACGTAAGGCCCTGATGCTGATACTGCTTGGCCACACTTACAACAAAGCGCAAATTGGCCGTGACCAGCTTGTCCTTAGCCCGTTCACCTTCTGGACCACCTTTGCGTATTTTCTGCGCCAGTTCAATTTCCTCATCAATACTGATGAGCGGAGCGCGTCCAATCTCTACAAGATACTTGTCCAATGCCTCACTCGAACGGTTGGTGATGCTTTTCTGAATCTTTAGTTGTCTCATCCTAAAAATACCTTCCTTTCTACTAAATAGTTAGCTAACTGTCTGATTTTCAGATTTTTGTATGTATATACCTATATATTCGCTGCAAAATTACAAAAAAAACGAATAAGTTGTATCTTTATTTCGCAACTTTTTTGTTAAAAATATATAAGTAGCAAGTAAGTACAATTCCAACTAAACATGAAGTAACATATTTATTTGGTGGAAAAACAAAAGCGATGGTCTTCACAGACGATCGCTTCAATCTTCAATAGGTATTAGTTCCTTTAAGGTAAAAAGATTGTTTTCAGGATAACGATGCAAAGTTAGTCAATTTTTTTGAATCTTGCAAACTTTTCTTTAAAAAAAATTAGAATATATTTATGTGTGGGTACACAATTTCTTGATTTATGTCTATTCGTGTACAAAATGTGCAGAAATATGTTAGTGCTTCAGTTTTTTGAGTCTTCTTTTCGCATCTGGAGCTTCTGGATAGAGTTCCAATGCCTTCTCATAGTTGCGTATGGCTGCATCTGTTATTCCTTCTTGTTCGCATTCTTTTCCCAACAAGGTGTATTCAGCAGCCAGACGTTTCAGTGTTTTGTCGCGTTGTTTCTTCTCTTGCAACAAGGTTTCGATGACAGACTGCTGGCGATTGATAATAGAAAGCTTATGCCGAATGAAACGTTGTGCTATAGGCTTCTCGATGTCGTAGCGACTATGAATGGCTTGAAAAAAGTGGTTTAGAAAAGAAGTAAAGTCGCCTTTATTAAAGGCTTGAATGGCATCGTGGTATTGGCGATCGGCCTGCCCTTCCTGCAGGGCCTGGCCAATGAGTCGCTGGTCGTTATATTGGCGAGCAAACTGAACCACCTCGGCCCTGACGAAGATGTCTTGTTGACGAATGGGGGCTTGCAGCGTGATGCCTTGTAGCGAGGTGCATCGCGAAAGGGCAACATAGGTTTGTCCGCCAGCAAACACACCGCCAGTGAAATCGATGTTGACCTGTCGAAAAGTGAGTCCCTGACTTTTATGCACGGTGATGGCCCATGCTAACTTGATTGGAAATTGCTCGTAGGTGCCAAGTAGTTGCTCTTCAATCTTATGTTCTTTTTCATTGAATGTGTAGCGCATGTTTTCCCATACGTCACGTTCCACGGCAAAGTCGTGGCCCTCTTCATCAGCAATGGTCAAGATGCCCTGTTCCTCATCAATCTCGGTAATTGTGCCTAGTGTGCCATTCACCCATCTTTTTTCTTTGTCGTTCTTGATAAAGATGACTTGTGCACCAGGTTTTACGCGCAGTTCCATGGGAGTGGGAAGCGATGATTCTGGAAAATCGCCTTTTATGTTGCCAAAAAACACGCTCGCATTGCCTGGAAGCTGTGCAAGCCGCTGTTCGTTGGTATAGTCCACAACGTCGCGGCGAGCAGCCAGGATGATGCGAAGTGTTTCATCATCTTCTGTGTGATCAGGTTCTGGGGTGGTTGCGAGGCTCCTTTTGTTCAGTTCTTCAAGATCTTGTGTCGTGGCTTGGTTCTGCCTGATACGATCGAGCATGGCAATAAAGTGGTCGTCTTTCTGTCTGTAGACCTTGCGTAGTTCAATAGATACCAGTTTCATTTGCTGCCACACCTTTGCATTAAAAAAATAGGCAGATTGATAAAAAGGGCGCAGTAACTGGCGATCATCTTCTTTCAACACGGGTTCCAACTGGTAGATGTCGCCCACAAGAAGCAATTGCTTGCCGCCAAAAGGTTCGTAGTTGCGTGTATAGATGCGCAGAACACGGTCGATAAAATCAATAATGTCGGCCCGCACCATGGAAATTTCGTCGATGATAATCAGTTCTATTTCTCGCAGCAGCTTGCAGTGGGCGCTGGAATATTTCAGTGTCTCTCTGATGTGCCGGCGATCATAGCGCGTGTCGTTGGGTAGCAGAGGATGGAAAGGCAGACGAAAGAAACTATGCAATGTGGCTCCTCCTGCGTTGATGGCAGCAATGCCTGTGGGAGCCAGAATCACGTTTTTCTTTTTTGTGGTTTGTGCCACATATCGCAGAAAGGTGCTTTTTCCCGTGCCCGCCTTTCCTGTAAGGAAAAGCGAGCGACGGGTGTAGTTCACGATTTGCAGAGCATCTTGCCACTCCTTGTTGTCGAAGTCCAGTTCCATTATTGAGCAATGTCTTCCTCTTTAGTAGCTGTAGCGGGCTCTGCTTGAGTCTGATTTACAATGGTGCCTGTGACGGTACTGTCTTGGCCTTCAGAATATATTGGGCCGTTTTCATCATCCATGAATTGCGACAAGCTGTCATTCAGTAGCGAGTCTGGAGAGATATAAGTGCCCGTGCACTGATACATGGTTGAGTTGATTTCTGCATCGTGTGCCGGGGCAAACTTTCCACGATAGTGCTTGAATCGCGGATCGGAAAGAACGGCCTCATAGAATGCACCACAAATGGGCAGAGCCGTGCGCGATCCTTGTCCAAGCTGGCCCGTTCGGAAGTGAATGGCGCGATATTCACCTCCAACCCATGCACCACACACCAGTTTGGGCGAAATGCCCACGAACCATGCATCGGAATGATTGTTGGATGTTCCTGTCTTGCCGCCAAAATCCGTATCAGCAAACGAGCGCACATAGTGCCACATATTCATGCTGGTGCCACCGGGTTCGCGCATGCCGGCCATGAGCATTTGCTGCATGAGAAAGGCCGAACGGTAACTGATGGCCTGATGTGTTTCGGTGGGAGCCGTGTAGATTTCGTTGCCATCGCGATCGAGAATGCGTGTCACCAGTACAGCTCGATCGTGTGCTTTTCCGTCGTTGATGGCGGTGGAGTAGGCATTGACCAGTTCTATCAGCGTTACGTCGCTCGATCCCAGTGCCAGTGCAGGGGTTTCATCGAGCTTGCTGTGAATGCCCATGACGCGAGCTGTTTGTGCAATTTTGTCAATGCCCAGTTCTTGCCCTAACTTTGCGGCTACAGAGTTGATACTTTGCGCAAAAGCCGATTTCAATAGCATGTTGCTGCCAGTAAAGTAGCCGTTAGCATTGGTGGGGGCCCAGGTCACGTCTTTCTTTTGTATTGGGTCATACACCTGCATGGCGAAGTAACTGTCTTCGCGTCGGTCACAGGGGGTCAGTCCCTGATTCATGGCCTCGGTATACACGAAAAGTTTGAATGTAGAACCAGGTTGGCGCATGGCTGTAACTTTGTCATATTTCCAGGTGTCGAAATCTATATCGCCCACCCATGCTTTGACATAGCCCGTCTCTGGCTCCATGGCCACAAAGCCGCAGTGCATGAAATGCTCCATATAGCGAATGGAGTCCATAGTTGACATTTCTGTCTCGTAGGTTCCGTTGTAGCTGAACAGCTTTACTGGATGTGGCTTATCCAGATAGGCCCAAACAGAGTCTGGCTGATCAGGAAATCTTTTTTCCAGTTGCTTGAATATGGGCAGACGCTTGGCAATGTTTTCAATGAAGTTTGGTATTTCCTGATGCTGTTCATCCTGCCAGGGGTTAGTGGTTCCCCAGTGGTCGTTGAAGCGTTTTTGCAAGGCTTTCATCTGGTCCCATGCAGCTTTCTCAGCATAGGCTTGCATGCGGGTGTCGATAGTGGTGTAGATTTTCAAGCCGTCGGTATAAAGATCAATGCCGTTCTCATGGCACCAGTCACTCAAATAATCATCCAATTCCTGTCGAAAGTAGGTTGCTTGTCCGTCGTAGGCGTTTTCCACACTATAGTCCAGGCTAATTTCTTTAAGCTTCAGCGAGTCGCATTGCTGTGATGTGAGGTGGTTGTGGGCGAGCATCAGGTCAAGCACAATGTTGCGTCGTTTCTTGCTGTTGTCTGGATGCAGTCGCGGATTATAGTAAGTCGTAGCCTTGAGCATGCCTACAAGAATGGCGGCCTGATCAGCAGTAAGCTGCTTGGGTTGAATGCCGAAATAGGTTTTGCAGGCTGTCTTGATGCCGAAAGAATTGCTGCCAAAGTCAACAGTATTGGCATACATGGTCAGAATGTCTTCTTTTGTGAAGTTCCACTCCAGCTTCATGGCTGTGATCCATTCCTTGCTTTTCATGATGAGCATCTTCAGGCCAGGCACATTACCCAACAAGCCTCTGGAATACTCCGTGCGTACGCGAAAGAGGTTCTTGGCCAGCTGCTGGGTAATAGTTGAAGCACCACGGGCATCGTGATGCAACACATAGTCTTTCAACGCGGCCGCAAATGCCTGGAAATCTATACCATGGTGATGATAGAAACGCTCGTCTTCGGTGTCGATGAGAGCCTGCCAAAACACTGGGGCCACGTCTTCGTACTGTATGGGTGTCCGATTTTCGCTGAAGAACTTGCCAATCAGCACCGAGTCGGCGCTATATATCTCTGAGGCTTGGTTAGGGCGCTTATTGATGATGGTGTGCATGCTGGGCGACTTGCCGAAGAGCCACAGGAAATTATTGTCGACAGCTAGCAGATACAGCACAAAAGTTATAATCAGCGTGACGAGTGCCAACATAATCCTTACATACCAAGCCTTGCCTGTGTAAAGTTTTTTATAGTTTCTCCAAGGCGCACCTATGGCACACTTCAGTTTGTTCCAGAGTATCGTGCGACTATTTTTATTTTGTTCGTTCTCCATTTTGATTGATATATTTGATAATAGCTTCTTTCTCCCATGGCAGGAACC
>Ga0326511_10004525_pt1 | contig 11037 bp, 9 predicted proteins | sample 0_2496_0518_D_FD_203701 | JGI IMG/M metagenome (GOLD analysis project Ga0326511, IMG submission 203701) | Bovine rumen microbial communities from UC Davis, California, United States - 0_2496_0518 | ecosystem: Host-associated > Mammals > Digestive system > Stomach > Rumen | place: USA: California...
ATTATCTGATTCAGAGGACTGTACATTTGTTTCCTGGATGGATTCCGGAGACTGTACAAAAGTATTATCTGATTCAGAGGACTGTACATTTGTTTCCTGGATGGATTCCGGAGACTGTACAAAAGTAATATCCGGCTCAGAGAACTGTACATTTGTTTCCTGGATGGATTCCGGAGACTGTACAAAAGTATTATCCGGCTCAGAGAACTGTACATTTGTTTCCTGGATGGATTCTGGAGACTGTACATTTGTTTCCTCAGGCTCATTCTGGGCGGATTCCGGGGACTGTACAAAAGTATTTTCCGGCTCAGAGAACTGTACTTTTGTTTCCTCAGGCTCATTCTGGGCGGATTCCGGGGACTGTACAAAAGTATTTTCCGGCTCAGAGAACTGTACTTTTGTTTCCTGAACGGATTCAGAGAACTGTACAAAAGTATCCTCCGGAACGGCTTCTGAACCAGATTCTTCCAAAAATGCCTCATTAGCCGATGTCCGTTCGGATTGTTCCGTAAAATCTGCTATCACGACTGCCGTTTCCGTATGTTCCTCTTCAAATGAAATCGTTGTGGAAACTGACGGTTCCTCAGCAGGCGCGGGGGCTGATTTCTCCGGAAGGACAGCACGGACTTTCGCTTCCCCTTTTTTGAACCCTAAAAAACCTCTTTTTGGCTCTTCGAGGACTTCAAACTCGATTTCCTCCGGCTTGACACCAAATGCCCGCGCCGCGGCGGCCTTGGCTTCTTCTACAGTTTTTGCAGTGAAAATCTGTTCACTCATGACAAAAACCTCCTTTTTTATTTTTTCTTTTTGGGCTGTGATTTGTTGAGTTCCTGAAGTGCATCTGTATCGCCGTATTTCTCGGCAATGCGTCTTCTTGCCTCACGGATGACGGAAGTATTGTATTCTTCCATTTCGGAGCGTGAGAATTTCGGCTCATCGCTGTCAGAATAGCGCACTTTGTTGGATGCCCGGCCGGAGCCGTTCATTTGTTCCTGCTGGCGCATCATTTCTTCCTGCTGTTCCATCAGTTTCTGCATCATGGAGGGACGGCGTTTGGCAGTTTTGGCCTTTTCGCGCTCTGCTTCGGCGATTTTCTCCATACGCTCGTCATTGAACCACGCATACAGGAACATGCTCTGCAAAAATGAAAATACAGAGGAACAGAGCCAGTAAAAGCCCACGCCTGCCGGCACTGTGAATGCCAGCCAGATGGAAAACAACGGCATTGTATACAGCATGATATTCATACTGCCCATGCCCGGCATGTCCGGATTGCGCTTCTTCTGCATCTGCTGTGTATAAACCGTGAGTCCAAGCTGCATCAGACCGGAAAGAAACGGAATCAGAAACAGAAAAATGCTCGAATTCTCAGAGGGCTTCGTGCTGGGCGTTTCACTCAGCTTGACACTCCCTAATGTAAAGGTCTCCGCAAAGGCTGTGACTTCCGGAACAAAATTGAGGTCAATATGTTGCAAATCCTGAACTGATTGTGATTTTTCCTGAACATCGCCGTTTTCATCGGCCGACTCGAAGACGATTTTTCCGTCTTCCACGACTGCTGTAAAGGCCGCCGGGTTCCGGAGCATCTTTTCCATGATGATTAATTCCTGACGCATGGCGTTCTTTTTCAGAGTTTCTTCTGTCTTCTGAGCATCTTCATCGATAGATACAATAATAGATTTGGCTTCTTCGATGGTCTTTGCATCATAGTTCAGGATGTAAGTCATCGGCTTGTATACAACGGCAAGCACGCCCCAGAGCAGAATCAGCGGAATAAATGATGTCAGGCAGGATGAATACGGATTGATATTTTCGTCCTGATAAAGCTGGAACTGCGCCATCTGGAGCTGTTCGGGATTGTTTTTATATTTTTCCTGGAGTTTTTTCATTTTGGGGTTGAGAAACTGCATTCTTGCGGCATTTTTCTGCTGTTTGTAAGAAACCGGAAACAGAATCATACGGGTCACAAACGTGAACAGGATAATAGCAATGCCGTAGTTTCCGACAAGCTGGTAAATCAGCTTCATGATGAAACCAAGCGGAACGGCAATGAGATTAATTAAAAAATTCAAACTTAAATTCCCTCATTCCTGAATAATCTGACTGAACAAAAGTTTACTTTTTTCTGAAAAGCGCGTATTTCCAGGAAAAAGAGGCAGGTACTTCATCTACGCCCCCCCTTGCCCAGGGATGACAGCGCAGAACGCGCGAAACGGCTAAAACAGAGCCTTTCCCCGCGCCGAAGCGTTCCACGGCCGTCCGCGCGTAACACGAGCAGGACGGGTAATAACGACAGCAGGGCGGAAACAGCGGTGAAATGACTTTCTGATAAAGGCGAATCAGCATCAAAAGCAGTGATTTCATGCAGAGCCGGCTCCTTTCGTCATGGGCGGAAGCCCCTGATAAATGCGCAAAAGTGCCGGAATGCCGTATTTCCGGAGGTAACGGCTGAGGACATTGGAATCAATCTCTGTGATATGGGGTCTTGCGACAATGACAATATCCAGGCCGACAGGAGCGGAAAGTTCATTTTCGCGCCAAGCCTGGCGGATAATTCTTCTTGCACGGCTCCGGCGCACGGCATTGCCGATTTTTCTGCTGGTGGTAATTCCGAGACGATTCACCGGCAGGCGGTTGGGTCTGGCGTAGAGAATGACGTTCTGAGAAACGACACAGGAGCCTTTCCGGTAACAGAGCTGAAAGTCCCTGTTCTGGTTGATAATTTCGGTATACAGCAAAAAACCTGCCTCCTCTCTGCCGGGGAAGTGATAAAACAAAAAGACCACAAATCAACATTTGTGGTCTGACTCGTCAATGGGAAAGTCTCTTTCTGCCCTTTGCTCTCCTGCGAGCTAAAACCTTTCTGCCGTTTCTGTCGGACATTCTTTTCATGAAGCCGTGTTCTTGTTTTCTGTGCAGCTTCTTAGGCTGATAAGTTCTTTTCATGGGGTATCTCCTCCTCTCTTTAACGCCGTCTGCCCCGACGTCCAGTCAGTACAGGACGGCCTGTTTTGTACTTTCATACCCTTTTATTATAGCGTATCCAATGCATTCTGTCAAGTGTTTTTTGAAAAAATTTTTAAAAATTTTGCTGAAAAAAGCAAAAAATCAAAAAAGCGGATTTTTATTGTGATTATGCACAAAGAAAATTCTGGAAATCAAAGAAAACGGCGATATTACAGCGTTTTTTGATATTTTTTATTCAAAATAGGATGGAAGAAAATTTTCGTCACTTTCCATAACGCATACAAGAATTTCAACAAAAGTTGAAAACACTGTACCGAGATGACAATCATTTTAAAATGTCGGATTGGAGTGTATGTTATACGCATGATTTTAAACAAAATTAATATAAATTCGTGAAAGAGTGACAAAAATTGTGAATAAATTGTGAGAAATTAGTATTTTTTCCCAATTTTTTTGTGCAATGTGTATGTTTGAAATTCAAAATCGGAACTTTTGTTGACGAATCTGTCAAATTTGTGTACAATAAGTCAGTTTTGAACAACAATAGGTCAGTAAAAAAGAGAAAAAACACCACTATCTGTGAATAAACTGTGAACGGTTGTGCAAGTGCAACAGTTTTTTCAAAGATTTGTCAACATCCAGGGCATAGTGTACAAATTTGTGTACAATAAGTCAGTTTTCGACAACAATAAGTCAGTAAAAACAAGAAAAAACACCATTATCTGTGAATAAACTGTGAACGGTTGTGCATGTGCAACAGTTTTTTCAAAGATTTGTCAACATCCAGGGCATAGTGTACAAATTTGTGTACAATAAGTCAGTTCTGAACAACAATAAGTCAGTAAAAACAAGAAAAAACACCACTATCTGTGAATAAACTGTGAACGGTTGTGCAATCGCAACAGTTTTTTGCAAAAAATTTTCAACATCAGGGCATAATGCACAATTTTATTGTAGTTTGCATAAAAAATAAACTGTACTGTGAATAAATTCTGTATCATCTGTATAGCAAAATTGTTGAAAAAAGTGTACTTTTAGTCAGTTTTTGAAACTTTTCGCTGTTTTTTGTATATGATTCACAGAACTTTTCAACTTTTCGCTTTTTCTTGTACTTTTCAACTTTTCAACAGTGCATATTGCTTCCGATTGTTGAAAGATTTGGGAAAAAATTAAGCATGTATGATATTCTCAAGAAAATATAACATAATTTGTTCTAAAACCGTTCATTTTTTGTAAAATGACAACGTTTTTTTCAACCGTTTCGTTTTTTGGCTGTGCAGTTTGTATAGCATGTCAAAAAAGCCGTTTTTTTCACCCCGAAACACCCCTTTCAGAAAATAAAAAATTAAAAAACTCTTGCTTTTTTTATAAAGATATGTTAAAATAAAAATAAGTAGAATTATTGAATGGAGGTTACAGACATGAATTCCTTTCACGATGTGTTTGAACAGGCCAAGCGGTACTGCTCAGAACATGAACTGGTTTCACCCGTCGCCATGACAACCTGGATTAATACCATGACCCCTGTCTCCCTGGACGGCCAGACGGCCGTTTTCCAGGTAGATACCGAATTCCAGCAGGATATTATCATGAAGAATTATAAGAAATCCCTGGAAACTGCCCTCACAGAGCTGATGGGCTTCCCTGTGGAAGTCGTCATCAACATTCAGCCCAAAGACCCGCCGTTCTCCGACTCCGGCAACCCCCGGCAAATTGATGAAAAACACGAGGAACTCCAGAAAAGCTACGAATTCGCCGAATATGACTATACATTCGATACGTTCATTGTCGGCCGTTCCAATGAGTTCGCCTTTGCCGCCTGCAAGGCCGTTGCTTCCGATACTGCTGCATCTTATAACCCCTTGTTCATCTATGGTGCATCCGGCCTCGGCAAAACCCACCTGGTCACCGCCATCAAGCACGAAATGATGAATACCAACCCAGACCGGAACGCCATTTACGTCACGGGCGAAGCCTTCGGAAACGAACTCATCAAGGCCATTGACCAGAGAGATACCGCGCTTTTTCATGATAAGTACCGCCAGGCCGATGTGCTGATTGTTGATGATATCCAGTTCTTCTCCGGCAAAGAACGAATGCAGGAAGAATTCTTCCATACGTTCAACAAGCTCCACTCCGAGGGCAAGCAGATTGTCATCACGTCCGACAAGCCCCCGAGAGAACTGAAAACCCTCGAAGAACGCATCCGGAGCCGGTTTGAATGCGGTCTGATTGCCGACATCAGCGCACCCGATTTCGAGACCCGCTACGCCATTATCCGCCGGAAAGCCGAACTGCTCGACCTCAAGATTCCTGACGAGGTCACTGAATTCATCGCCACGCGCCTGAAGACCAATATCCGTCAGTTAGAGGGTGCCGTCAAGAAGCTCAAAGCCCTGAAAACCCTCGCCAACAGCTCCCCGACAATCTCCATGGCTCAGAGCGTTATCCGCGATATTCTGACCGATGACCAGCCCATTCCCATCACTGTGGAGAAGATTATTGCAGAAGTGGCCGGGGTGTACGGCATCACAGCGGATGACATCCGTTCAAGCAAGCGCACGTCCCAGATTTCGACTGCCCGGAAGGTAGCGGCCTATGTCGTCCGGGAGGTCACAGGGATGCCGTTGGCGGCGATTGGGATGGAGTTCGGCGGGCGTGACCATTCGACTATCGTATACGCGATTAACACGGTCAATGAAGCCCTCAAGAAGGACTCCAATCTCCGGGAGCTGGTGGACGATATCATCAAGGACATCCGGGAGAAAAATCCGCCCTCTGCCAATCCGGTGTAACCGTCCGGAAAACTCGTTTTGTGCAATGTGTATATTTTTTTCAACACACGAAAAAGTCTCTGAAAATCCGGGACACTTTTCCAAGCGAAAGTGTCCCGTTTCGCCACAAATGTAACTAATTGGCAAAATGAGTTTTCAACACACTGTTGAAAACTCTGTGGAAAAATTGTAACTTTTGTAGCTACAAATAAAGTTTTCAACACTTTTCCACAAAACTTTCAACATAATCTCATTCTGATATTATCAAATGATTTTGGCGATATAAAATAAAAAATCAATATGATTATATCAGTTTTCAACACTTTCAACTTTTCAACTTTCAACAATTTGTTGAAAACTTTTTAAAAGTTACACAGCGGTTAAAATCTTTCAACAAAGTTTCCACAATGTTTCCACATTTTTTCAACTTTTCAACAGTTTTCCCCCGATTTTTTCCTCCGAAAACAGTTTTCAACTTTTCAACAATTTTTCAACATGTTGAATGTTGAAAACTTTGCCCTTTTTTTGTCCAAACATGGGCAAAAAAAAAGTTTTCAACAGTTTCAACACCCCCTACTACTACTACTATCTCCAATAAGCAAAAAATCAAAAAAAAAATTTTCGCGCCGGTTTTCCGAAAAAGTTACAAATTGTAACCTTTCCGAAATCGCCTCCCGCGCTTTCGCGTGGGAAAGCGAACCCCCTGACTGCCTCCCGGAAAAAATTCCGCCCCCCGGAATCTCAAATCAGAACAGAATGAAAAATCAGATTCAGAATTTGAAATCAAGAATCAAAATCAGTTTTGCTGACTGAAATCTTTTTTCAGAATTTTATTTCTCAGATTGGAGCGAATGTTATTATGCAGTTCATATGCAGTAAGTCAGATTTGTGCAGTGCCATTGCACATGTTTCAAAAGCCGTTTCCGCCAAGTCCACAATGCCTGTGTTGGAAGGCATCTGTGTCAGGATGCATCAGAATGCCGTTACACTGACCGGCTATGATTTGGAACTGGGTATCAGAACCACCGTCCAGGCAGAATGCAATGACGAGTTTTCTTTTGTTCTCAATGCAAGGCTGTTCAGTGAAATGACCAAACGGATGTCCGGTACAGAAATCAAGCTCGAAATTGATGATTCTCTGAATGCGTCTATCAGCAGTGATAACACCCGGTTCCAGCTTTCAGCCATGAGTGCTGATGATTATCCGGAGCTTCCCTGTGTGGAAAGCAGTGCCAGAACAGCAGTCTCACAGCAGACACTCCGCACGATGATTCAGGAGTCAAGCTTTGCGGCATCCGTCAAGGAAGACCAGCCTATCCTGACCGGGGAGCTGTTCGAGAGCAGTCAGGGTGTGTTCTACATCGTGGCCATGGACAGATACCGCCTGGCTCTCCGTCAGGAGACTGTCCCCGATATGGGTGACTTCCATTTCGTTGTCCCGAAGAAAGCCCTCAGCGAATTAATCGGCATGTTGAAAGACGATGCCGAACAGCCCTGCGAATTCTTCACCAACGGAAGGCATATTGTTTTCTCTGCCAATGGATTTGAATTATTTGCCCGGCTCCTCGAAGGTCAGTTCCATAACTTCCGGACGAGTCTCCCGGCGGAAAGCAAAACCACGGTCATCATGCTGAAAAGCGACTTCATGGCCGGTGCCGAGCGGTGTTCCCTCCTGATTAACGAAAAAAATAAATCTCCGATGCGCTGTGTCTTCTCTGACGGGTATCTCGAAATTTCCTGCAAGACGGGAATCGGCGGATTCAGTGACCGCATTCCGGCTGAGATTTCCGGAGAAAGCATCACCATCGGCATGGGGAACAAGTATCTTCTCGAAGCACTCCGGGCTTGTCAGTGCGATAAAATCAAACTGCAAATGAGCGGGGGCAACAAAGTTATCAAGATTACGCCTGTCGGCGATGAGAGCTTTATTTACCTGATTATGCCCGTACAGCTCAAGAATTGAATTTTCAGAATCAAGTTTTCAACAGCTGTTTAAAACTTTGTTGAAAACTCAGAAAGGGGCTTTATCATGCAGAAAAATACAGAAACTGTCCGTATCCGGACGGAATTCATCAAGCTTGATTCCCTGCTGAAGTTTGCCGGCCTGTGCGATACCGGCGGTTTCGCAAAAGAACTCGTTCAGCAGGGTCAGGTCAAAGTCAACGGAGAAATCTGCACCATGCGCGGAAAGAAAATCCGCCCCGGCGATACCGTCACGGTTGATAAATATACCGTCCTGGTCGAAGCCGACTCCTGACGATGCATATCACAGAATTTTCCGCTGATGGTTTCCGGAATCTCAGACAGGTGGACTTCCGGCCGGATGAAAAATTAAATCTCATCATCGGGGACAATGCCCAGGGAAAAACCAATCTGCTCGATGCCGTCTGGCTCATGACCGGATGCAGGAATTTCCACGGCGTGAAAGAAAAGCATTATCTCGGCTTTGATGCGGATTTTTTCCGCTGTGAAATGCATTTCAGCGATGACCGCCGGGAACAGGAGATACGCTACACTCAGGGGCGCGGTGCATCCGGAAAACGCGCGATTTTTATCAACGGCGTGGAATTCAGCAAGACCGGAAGCCTGTTCGATACGTTCCACTGTGTGGCATTTTCCCCGGCTGATACGGAACTTGTCACAGGCACCCCCGAACGCCGGCGCGGATTCATGGACATGTGTGCATGTCAGCTCCGGCCGGGAGGTGTCCGGGATGTGAGCCGGGCTGGCCTGCTCCTGGCGCAGAGAAACGCCGGAATTCAGAATTTTCTCAAAGGCCGGGGGAACCGGCAGGAGATTCAGCTCTGGGATGCACAGCTTGCCGAGGCCGGAGCCTATCTCACAGCGATGCGCTCGGAGTATATCCGGAACTTGGCACCCCTCTGTGAGCGTCTGTACGCCATGATAACGGGCGGTGCCGAGACCCTGCATATTTCTTACCGGAGTTCGCTCGGAGGCTCTGAGAGCCTGTCAGAGGCCTCTAAGGATGCTCTGAAAGATGCCTATCTGAAATTACTCGCGGAAAGTCTTGATGAGGACATCCGGCTCGGCTATACGCACAAGGGTTTTCAGCGCGATGACCTTCAGCTCCTGATTGACGGCAAGCCGGTGAATCTCTTCGGGTCGCAGGGGCAGAAGAAAAGCACGGCTCTTGTGCTGAAGCTGGCACAGGCGCATTTGTACAACCAGAAAATGAACCGTTCTCCGGTGATTCTGCTTGACGATGTCATGGGGGAACTCGATGAACGCCGTCAGAAGCTGATTTATGATACAGTCGCAGAGATGCAGGTTTTTATCACGCTCTGTCATGTGTCATCGCTCCGGCTGGGGCAGACCGGAAAGCTCTTCCGGATGGAGCAGGGTGTTCTGACTGAAAAAATATGAAATCGCATTTGAGGGGTCTGCCAGCCCTCTGAGGGCGTTCCGGATTTGGACTTATAGTTTTGTGAAAAATCTCTTTCAACGCCTGTATGAGCCGTACAGAGTCTCTCAGAGGGGTTCTGCGCATCCGGAAAGAAAAAACATTCTCTCATGAGATACGCCATCGGCATCCGGACGGAGATTTTATCTCAGAAAATATGAAATCGCATTTGAGGGGTCTGCCAGCCCTCTGAGGGCGTTCCGGATTTGAGCTTATAAGTTTGTGAAAAATCTCTTTCAACGCCTGTATGAGCCGTACAGAGCCTCTCAGAGGGGTTCTGCACATCCGGACAGAAATTTCCCGGACACCTGAATTCATGAAAAATGCGTTTCTCTGAAAAATTATCAAATATTTTAATCATCTGATAAATCAGATTTTTCAGGAAAGTTTTCCACACCATTGTTGAAAACTATGTTGAAAACTTGTTGAATTATTTTTGAAATATCAGATTAAGACTGATATACTGGGATTATTCGTTTGTGTTGAAAAGTTGAAAACTTTGTTGAAAAGCGTTCAGAATAACCCCATCAACCAGAAATGGAGCGTGAAACTTAGTTATGAACAATGAAAAAATCGAAACGCCACAGAACCAACAGTACGGCGCGGAACAGATTGAAGTCCTCGAAGGCCTCGAACCCGTCCGCAAAGTCCCCGGCATGTATATCGGCTCTACCGGTGCAAGCGGTCTGCATCACCTCGTGTACGAAATTGTCGATAATGCCATTGATGAAGCCTTAGCCGGATTCTGCACGGAAATCAGTGTCGAAATCCTGCCGGATAATGTCATCCGCGTCACCGATAACGGCCGGGGTATCCCCACCGGTATCCACCCCACGGAGGGCATTTCTGCCGCGACTATCGTCTATACGGTTCTCCATGCCGGAGGGAAATTCGGCGGAGGCGGTTATAAAGTCTCCGGCGGTCTGCACGGCGTGGGTGCATCCGTTGTCAATGCCCTCTCTGAATGGCTGGAACTCACCGTCTATGACGGCCAGAATATCCATTTCCAGCGGTTCGAGCGCGGTAAATATCACGAAAAAATGAAAATCATCGGCCAGACAGAAAAAACAGGAACGTCCGTCATGTTCAAAGCCGACAGCGAAATTTTTGAAACGCTTGACTATGATTACGAAGTCATTCTCAAACGAATGCGCGAACAGGCATTTCTGAACGCCGGACTCAGGATTTCCGTCTCCGATACCAGAAATCCGGATGAAATTCAGTCAAAAAATCTGCATTACGAAGGCGGTATCCGGCATTTTGTCCGGCATATCCACAAGACAAAGGGCTATGATACTATCGGCGATGTGATTTATTTCTCCGGCACACAGGGCGATTCTTTCGCCGAAATCGCCATGCAGTACAATGACAGCTATAACGAAATGATTCTGTCATTTGCCAATAATGTCCACACGTTTGACGGCGGTACGCATGAAATCGGATTCAAGAACGCACTCACAAAAGTCCTGAATGATTACGGCCATCAGTTCGGATTTCTCAAAGAAACGGAGAAACTCTCCGGCGATGATGCCCGGGAGGGTATGACTGCGATTGTATCCGTCCGGCTGAGTGACAAGGAATTCAACAGCCAGACAAAAGGCCGTCTCGGAAGCCCCGAAGTCAGGCCGTTTGTCGAAAAGCTCGTCCAGGAAAAACTCATGGGCTATTTCGAGATGAATCCGGCCATTGCAAAGGAAATCCTCGATAAGTGCCTTGCCGCCAGACGTGCCAGAGAAGCCGCCAAGGCTGCCCGCGAAACGGCTCGGCGCAAGACCGCTATGGAAAGTGCCTCTCTCCCCGGAAAGCTTGCTGACTGCTCTGAACACGGCGTGGAAAATACAGAAATCTATATCGTTGAGGGCGACTCCGCCGGAG
>Ga0326511_10004528_pt1 | contig 11035 bp, 5 predicted proteins | sample 0_2496_0518_D_FD_203701 | JGI IMG/M metagenome (GOLD analysis project Ga0326511, IMG submission 203701) | Bovine rumen microbial communities from UC Davis, California, United States - 0_2496_0518 | ecosystem: Host-associated > Mammals > Digestive system > Stomach > Rumen | place: USA: California...
CTGGCGGTGAGGCACTGCTGCAGATAGACTTCCTCATTGAACTGTTTGAAGAGGCCCATCGCCGAGGCATCAACACTTGTTTGGACACAGCCGCACAGCCCTTTACCCGCGAAGACCCGTTCTTCCCGAAGTTCGAGAGACTAATGAAGAGCACAGACTTGGTGCTGCTCGACATCAAGCATATCGACGCAGAGAAGCACCGCTGGCTGACAGGCCACAGCAATGAGCATATCATTGACTGCGCCCGCTATCTCTCAGAGATTGAGATACCCGTTTGGATTCGTCACGTGCTGGTGCCAGGCATCACCGACGACGAAGAGCAGTTGAAGCAATTGCGCCAACTGCTGGATACACTGAAAAACATTAAGAAAGTGGAGGTGCTGCCCTATCACACACTGGGCACCTTCAAATGGAAACAGCTGGGCATCCCCTATTCTCTGGAGGATGTGCCTACACCAACCACAGAACAGGTAAAACGTGCGCAGGAGATTCTGACATTATCGATTTAAAGGAATCTCCAGCACGAACCTGGCACCAAGCTTATAATCCGTATCAAGCCACAGATCACCTCCTAGCAGATGAGCAAACTGCTTGGAGATAGACAAACCGAGACCCAATCCTTCTGAGAAAGTATTGAACTTGGAGAACTGGGTGAAGATTTGCTGACGATAGGATTCGGCAATGCCAGGTCCCTTATCCTCAACACTGAACAAGATGGCTTCACCATTATCCTGCACCTTGAGCTTCACCCAGCCGTTGGTGGTGAACTTCTTGGCATTATAGAGCAGTTCGTTCAGTATCTTCATCAGATAATCCTTATGCGTCAGCACGGTAAGGTTGTCATCGACTAAGGTCTCGACCTGCAGGTCGGACATATGAGGCAGACGTTCGTTGAAAATCTTCTCAGCCTCGGTGACAACGCCAATGCATGTGACGTCGTCGTCGAGCTCAATGGTCTTCCTACCATCGATAGCCGACGAGGCCATGAGCATATCCACGATACGGGTGATGGTAGAGGCATTATGCTGTAGGGTGTGGACAATCTCCACCATCTCTTCCTTAGGAATAATGGTGTAGTCATCACGGAGCACCTGTACAAAACCCATCATGACATTGAGTGGCGTACGAATCTGGTGGAGCACATCCTGCAAGAATGCGGTCTGGTGCTTGGCAGCCTCTTCTGCCAACTGGTTGGCACGTGCCAACTCCGTATTATGCATCTCCGCCTCTGCATTCATGTCTTCCAAATGATGAATATGCTGTGACAGCGACTCTTGCATGACCAGAAAACTGTTCTGAAGACGTCCCACCACATCAGAGCGATTGCTATGAGGCAAAGAGAAATTGAAGTTTCCATCGGCAATCCAACGCGTCTCACGCTCCAAATGTCCCAATGGCTTGATGAAAAAAGCAACAATCTTCCTACAGAGTACGAACATGAGCACCAAACCAACTGTCAGCAAAGGGAACAAGATAAATGCCAGCCTGTTATAACCGCTAAAGATATCGCTTTCAGGACAAACCAATGCAATGCTCCATCGGGTGTGAGGCATAGGCTGATAAAACACATAGCAGACCTCACCATTTAGATTGACCTGCATATATCCATTCTTCTGAGCCATCATCTCATGTCCCAAGGCAATAACATCCGACTGCGTCAGTGGGTCTGTATCGTCAAAAATGGTCTTCTTGACAAGGCGTGTGGAGTCGGGGTGCACAAAGAAATGCCCATCCTGTCCCAACATAATACAATATGAGTTTTCATAAGGTTTCTCTTGAGAGATCACCTTGGAAAGCCACTGTAAGGAGATGTCGGTAGTAATCACACCGATAAAGTTACCATCGTTGGTGTATATAAGGTCACAATAGGAAGTAATCATCTCTGGCGAAGAGAGACATCCTTCGTTATAGTCATCATAGGGATCTACCCAAGCTGGCTTTCCCGTTTGGTGGACGGTTCTATACCATACATTATTATAAAAATTGTATTTCGTATCGCGCTCAGACTCAATATTGTCAGGGAAGCGCACAGAATAGACAGAACAATAGTGTCCCTGCTCTGGGAACATATCAGGTTCCATTGTAATAGAACAACCATTGATATCTGGGTTCAGCGCAACAGCTCTTTGCGTAAATGGCAAAAGGGAGTCAGCACACAGATTATCAAGAACCTGCCATTTTATATTACGGGAAATAGTCTCTGCCTCATTCAAATAGCCTGCCACTCGTGCCACCGTATTATCCAATTCACAATGAGCACGCTCTATGGCTTCCTGTCGTACCATGCGTCGCGATTCAAGGAAGAGGTCACCAAGTGCATAGACGAAAACACCCACCACGAAAGGCAGTAGGAAAAGACAGATTTTGGTTGATAGGGAATAGTTTGTATTATGTATGGGATTCGGTATTTTCATGTTCATCAGAAATCCTGTTTACTGATATGTCAATGATTTTATCTAGTAGAGTTGTTACTTTTTCTGTGTTGGCAATCATGTCACTGGTCAGATGGTTGACATCAACCTGTTCCAAATGCTCATAGTTCTTGCGGATGACAGCTACAGTTGAGACAATGTCGTTGACGGGACGAACCATCTGGTCGGTCATATTATGAATAAATGCCGATTCCAGACAGTCTGCCTCATGAGCCTTCCTGCGGGCATGGTTCAGAGCTACTGTCTGCTCACGAAGCATCGCAGAGTGCTGGCGAATTTTAGAGATATAGTTAACCAGCGAACACTGCATGGCAACAAAACTACGCTGAAGTCCGCCAATCTCGTCGTGACGAAGGCTGTCAGCGATGGGCTCGTCGAAATGTCCAGAAGCCAGACGCTGCACAGAATGGTCTAAATAGCGAAGTGGCTTGAAAAGCAAATGGATGACGTGAAAGCAGTAGATGAGTAATAACAAAACACTGATAATCAATATTACCACCATGAATGTCTGTAGACGATTATAGGTAGCAAAAACTTCATCCTTAGGGCTTACAATGTTCACGCTCCATCCCGTATTCTTATATGGCCTATAGAACACATAGCAGTCCACACCGTAAATATTTACAGTCATATAACCACTCTCCCCACTCAACATAGCATGAGCCAACTGCTTAGAGTCTTCGTCAGTATAATCGTTCAGCAACTGGTCGTAGATATTGCCGGAATAAAGACTGGTACTGTCGGGATGGACTATGAAATTGCCATCCTTGTTCATCAGAGCACAGAACGTAGAAGGGAAGGGACGGGTGGCCTCAACAGTACGTGATAACCATTCCAATGAAATAGCAGTGACAAAGATACCAATAATACGCCCTTCTTGTTTGAGGGGGATACTGTACCCCATAATAGGATAGCCGCCTCGTAGTGGTTCTATGGTAGGATTGCTCCATTCCGCCAGTCCTGTGGTCATAGGATGTGTGTACCACTCCTGCTCAACATAGGGTCTTTCTCCAAAACAGTCTGAGATGGCTATCGAGTCTTCGCCTCTATATGAACAGAACATCGTCTGAGTATCATCGCCATGCCACAAGTTAGGATTCATTGCCACAGCACACCCCACAACAGAAGGATTTTCATCAAGCATCCTTCGCGTAAGTTCCTGCAGGGAACGTGAATCGTCGATATGGTGTTCCACATACCAATGAAAATTTTTGGCCGCTATCTCTACCTCACGTAATTTGTTATCTATTATTTGCACCATACCATCGAGCGCTGCTTCCGATTTGGCCAAGGCCTCCGTCTTTACCGCTTTCCTGGCATAGACAAACATCACAAAAAGGGCAGTCACCAACATGACTGCCACAAATGCAACCAACCAGAGGCTCATCTTGGTAGAGAGCGACTGTCGGATTATGGATGAGCGTTTCTGCATATATGGATGCAAAGTTAAGGGATTCATCCGATATTGCAAAAGAAATAGCAAAAATTATTGTAGTTTTACCACTTTGCTAAGTATATTTCTTCTACTAAGGCAGAATAGGCTCACCCATCTCTGATTTCTCCACATCGTTACCATCAAGCTTGAAGAGCATAAACAGGGGACTATCCTCTGTACAGGGATTCCATCCCAAACCGTTATCTCCCTCACCATTGGGGTCACTATACTTGGCGAAGTTCGTCCAGGCCGTCAGCATCTTCTCTGACAAATCCCAGTCACCCTGCGTCCAAGGACGCCAACAATGCTTCAGTGACTTAAAGACGAACCAGAGGTCTGAAGAATGAAAAGCACCTTTCAATCGGTTGGTAACCTCAGGATGCGTTCCATCGTCAGGCAACGGACGGGCAAACTCGTAAGCCCAGGCCTTGTTGCCCTGTTCCTGACGCACCTTACAAAACTCGGCAATGCCAGGAGACATATTACCCATATCGTTTAGCGTGTAGCCAATCATATATGGCACATCAGCTATAGCCCCCTCGCGAGTGGCCTCATCGAAGCTTTTCTTTGAAACATAGCCGTCAACGATAGGACGCTGCATCAAGAAGACGTCGCTCTTGTTCACCATATTATACAACTGAGGAATGGTATAGAGCAGCTCCGTAGAGGCATTGCGCAACTGTTCCAGACTGGTCAAACCAGCCCAGTCCATCACCATCTTCGTCTCTGCCTCAGACTCTTGTAAAGTAGGATTATAAGTGAAGAACTTATTCATCGGTGTGGCAGGCTTTGCCTCTTCACCCTCCTTGGCAGGAACATTGATGCCGCCACCACTCATAATCACTGCCTTGTGGAACAAACCACGAGCCAACGGGGATTCACACAGGGTACGCACACTGCCTGCACCAGCACTTTGGCCGAAGATAGTCACATTGTTGGGATCGCCACCAAACTGAGAGATATTCTCATTAATCCATTTCAGAGCCTGAATCTGGTCAAGAATACCATAGTTTCCACTCACATGATTGGGACTCTCTTCCGACAACTCAGGATAGGTCATAAAGCCAAAGATACCCAAACGGTAGTTGATGGATACTAACACCACATCTTTAGAAGCCCACTCCTGTCCGTCGAACTCTGGCTCAGAGCCCCAGCCTTCACGATAGCCGCCACCATGTATCCACAAAGCCACTGGCAGTTTCTTGTCCACCTGTCCAGGAGCCTTTGTCCACACATTCAGATAGAGACAATCCTCGCTATAGGGTGCCTCGTCGCCATAACCCCATTCTGTGGTATAACCACCAGGGTAATGTACAGACTGATAGCCAGGATGTCCGAACTGGTCACAGATACGTATGCTGTCCCACGCCACAACAGGCTGAGGTTCCTTCCAGCGCAGGTCACCAATAGGAGGTGCTGCATAGGGAACACCTTTATAGACATACACACCAGGATTCTCGGCAGCAACACCTTGAATCTGACCTCCTTCAACATTAAGTACAGGGCATGCCGGTTCCTCTTTTGGAGTGCATCCCACCATTGCCACCAACGGCAACAATAATACAAATAGCTTTTTCATCATGAAATGGTTAATGGTAATTATTATTTATCAGGAAATATTACACGATAGTTTCCACTTAAGTGCATAAAGGCGAAGAGCCTGAGCAGGCCATCATAGTAAGCATCAAAATAGCCGTCCTCAAAAGGCTTATTCTCTGCCTTCCAGAAAGCATCAACAAACTCCTTGCTTTTATCGTGTGAACACATAACAGAGGCAGCGGCAGTGGTAGCCACCAAGCCAATGCTATGACGCAATTTACGGAAGCCGCCAGCCTGCAGGATTTCATTCTCCTCTGGTAGGCTACCATCCACGCGATACTGGTCAACGAAGGTATCTACGCCCTGTGAATAGAAAAAGTTCTGGATACGCTCACCATACTGTCGCTGCCATTCACCATCGGCACAACTCCATTCATAGTCCAAGGCGATATTCATAGGAACACGCCATGAGTCATAACGGAAGTTATTACTGCTGTTGCGGCGACCGCCCCACCCTTCCATCAGCGTGCCGTCGTAATTGCACATATCGGGGTTAAGACCTGTCTCCGGATTGGTACACTTATGTAAGAACTCACGACTCTTGGCAGCACATTCATTCCAATAGTCCGAACGTCCGTCGTCTGCCCATTTTGCCCATACCTCATAGAAGGCAGGGATATGGTAAGAGGGGTCTGTATATCGCTGTCCGAAACCATCAGGGGTGAAGGTGATAAGCTTTGTCTCCGGATCTATGAGGAACATTTTCTGAGGTCCTTGCTCCTGCTGAGGACGTTGACCGCCACCAAAGCCTCCGAAGCCACCAAAACCGGGCCTTGCCTCTGGAGTATATTCTTTTGGCATCGTACAGTTCAGGATATGCTGTGCCTCCGCCTTATAATTGATGCCAGTATCATCACCCCAGCGGTTGGATGCGAAAATCAGAGCCGTGATATAATATAACTCGCCATCCGAAGCGGCACCAGCAGCGTTGCGTGTACCGTCAGTCTTACAACTCCAGGCAAAATAACCTTCACGACTGCCTTCCTGATGCTGCATGTATTTCTTGCCCCAACGCCACAGACGGTCGAATATGTCTTTCTTGTCCAACTGAACGGCAATCATCATGCCATAGCTCATACCTTCTGTTCGCACATCGTGGTTTTTAATGTCAGATATATAACCCATCGAATCGCCCACCTCGAAATAAACCTTGTTAGGTCCATAGAACACCTCAGAAAAGATTTGCTGCAACCTGATATTGACCGTTCTAGCGTCATAGCCCATTTCAACGAATACATTTCTGTATTCTTTTGTCTCAAAGGCGCCCTTTTTCCACGGAGTTAATGACCAGATGCTTGCACAGAAAGCCAGCATCACAACAGAACAAAACATTTTCTTTTTCATGTCGGTTTATCGTTTAATTAATAATTTTCCATTATGTATTACTAATCCCTTCTTTGCACCGCTAACGCGCTGTCCCATAACATTATAGACCACTGATGGATTCACAGAGCGATCAACAACGTCACTAATGCCTGTATTTGTGAGATCAAGAGGCAAGAAAGGCTGAGAATCGACAGGGAATTGTGCATAGACATCAAATGGCATCAGCACACTCCTGTCTGCCAGACGGGTAAAGCCCCATACACCCTGCTCTTGGCCTAAGACAAAGTCACCTTCATACAAAGGAATCTGTGTATAGGTACCGCGATAGTTGGCATTCAACGGACTGATAGCAAACGACACGTCGCCCGTTCCCACAAAGGTGTATTCGCCATTGCCAGCCACCAATACTGGCTGATGGGCAGTAATTGTTGTTATAGGTTGAAGCGTTCTATCATCATTTACTGTATAAGCCGTAACACCCTGCGGCACAGCAGCTTCGAATGGCAGCATCAACATACGCAAGCCATTAATGGTACAATTCACCGATGCCGTATTGGCAGTAAATGCCTTAGAAGGACGGAAGCTTCCATTATCAGCCTTCAGAACCAGATTCTGGCAATTGGTTCCGGCCACCACATTTGTAATAACCTCCAAAGCACTGCCTTCGTTGACAAAAGCCACACGATTGGTTCCTGCGAGCCAAGGCAATGTGGTAGGCAGGTCCGTAACATTGGTCAAATCCAAACTGGTGCAAGCCTCATCAGACGTATATTCCATCACATAACTATCGTCAGCCACATAGGCGCCACTCAAGGTAGCAGCATACCGGTTTCCGTTGTCCAGATAGACATCGCCAAACGAGATGGTCAGATGTGACTGCGAGTTGTCACAGGTCAGAGACAGCAATCCTATACATCCATCTGTAAGCGTTGCAGGCGAGAGATCGAAAACGATATCAAAATTTTGGCCAATACTCAAATCAATACGATCATACTCATGACTAACAGCCTCTCCTTTGGCATTCACATAATAAAGCGTTGGCTTGCCTGCCGTCAAAGAATTGGTTGACGTCACTTTCTTTACTCTCATCACCAATTGTGAATAGCGATCGTTCAAAGCAATATAGCCATAGGTCAGACTCTTCCTTGATGAAATAAGTGGATTAGAGCTATCAAAAGTCTTCGTCTTGTTTGACATTTTATAGGCAGTACCAAAGTTCGTCTTTGTGGTTGTCATATCATCAATACGATCAAAGCGGGTGGCAGTACCAGCCATGTTTGAAGGCTGACGATCGCGTGATTTTACAAACAAGACGGTAGTAACGCTTAAGGGTTCTATCTGTACCACGGGACGACAGGTCTCTATCTCATACGATAGGTCCTTCTTATTCATGCTCTTCGACTTAACAGTCGTTGAAAGCTGTCCCTGCATAGTATAGAAAGGCAGGTCCAAGGTCAAGTCTATAGCACTCTCTGAAGTATTAGCCATCACAGCCACTACCGTATCTTCTGTCTCAGAGATATAGGCAGAGCCCTGCAACCCACTTCCACTAAAGGCAGCATCAACACGAGTCATTCCTGTGATATACTTCGCAAAGTGGGCCATGATATAACCACGTTTAGTGATTGAGCCACTACTGCCAGCACCACGTTGACCGTCACCCATCATGCCATAATAGCGTTTGGCCGCATAATGAATCCACGCATTGAAGTCACCCAACATACAGGTATTGATGGCTGTAAAGAAATTAAAGAAATCCTTAGAGAAATCAAAGTTGCGTGTATTATTCTCATTTTCGTTCCAGTTAATCAGATACTCCGTCATCCAAATCTCCTTGCCTTTCTTTGCCAGATTCTTATAAGCACTCTGGATGCCGCCATATTGGTGACCACCATAGATATCAAAGCAAGGCAATACATCTGTTTTGTTGAGAGCATTGGCATAACTATCGCTGACAGCCAGGGTCTCTGGTGCCATAATCTTACAACTGATAGAGCGTCCATAGGTCTTCACAAACTGTGCTATCTCTGAGGCATCCCACAAGCAACCAGCATATTGTGCTGGCCAGTCAGGCTCATTTTGGATACTGATGGCGTCAAGCTCTACACCATTATCACGCAGATACTGCACATAATCCTCCAGATACTGGGCATAGTCAGCCCAGTTCTCCTTTTTCAGTTTTCCAGTTGTGCCGTCATCATTTTTGGCGTTCGATGTGCCGTTGGTCTTCCACTCCGCAGGCTGTCCCCAAGGTGATGCAAAAACGATAAGCCCCATCTGCTTAGCTTGCTTTGCAGTAGCCAGCGACTGCGACCAGGCATTTCTGCCAATAGGGATATAGAGTCGCATGATGTTGCAACCCACCGTACTCGTTGATCCCCACACCTTCTTAATCTCAGAGGTAGACATGTGGTTATACGTAAACTGCGGAGAGCAGACGAAGCCACCAAAACCCGTAATTCTCTGATGCTTGGTGGTAGCATCTATTTTCAATATTGATTTCTGTTGAGAAAAAGCCGCAGCTGTTGTCAACAGAAGCAAAACAAAGGTCAGTACTACTTTTTTCATCTTTAGTTATTTTGGTTGCAAAATTATGAAAAAAGCAGCAATTAGCTATGTGTCAAACGTTTCGATATCTTTTTATTTTGTTGCAGGAGCAAAAGAAAGCCGACTTAAATCAGTGGATACTGACTTAAGCCGGTTTGTATGTAAGGTTCGGTTGTTAGATTAAATTTATTGGAAAAGCCTTTGTGCCATCTGATAAAGGCTACGACGCCAAGTCAGGAACTCATGAGCAGTACCCTCACTGACATAACCCTGAGCGTTAAAGCCTGCAGCCTTCAATGCATCAACACTAGTTTTAATTCCATCTGGGTTCTCTTTCGAACCACAGCTCTCAAAGATGTAATTCACCTTGATGTCCTTGATATCCTCGGGAGCATAGGTGCCACCGCTGAGCAGACCCCAAGAGCCGAACATCTCAGGACGGCGCAAGGTGATTGTCTTGGTCTCCATACCACCCATGCTGAGTCCAGCCATAGCACGACTGTCTCTCTTGGCAATAGTCTGGAAGTTGGCATCGATGAAAGGTACGAGTTCGTCACAAAGCACTTTCTCGAAATCCTGAGCTGTGAAGCTACCAAGACCACCAAACTGGATATTATTGGTCATACCATAGGTGCATACAACAATGAAAGGCTTTATCTTACCCTCAGCAATCAGGTTATCCATAATGAGGTTTGCGTGACCCTGGGTCATCCATGCAGTCTCGTCCTCACCCCAGCCATGCTGCAAGTAGAGCACGGGGTACTTTGTCTTGTCCTTACCATAGGTCGGTGGGGTGTAAACGAATGCACGACGGCACTGCTTGGTGCTCTCACTCCAGAACAACACCTGCTGTACATTGCCATGAGGCACGTTCTTCATGGCGTAGAAGTCCTTATCCTTTGCAGGAATCTCGATACCACTCTCCCAACGGGTAGAGCCATAGAAGTTGCAAGTACCTGGGTCATTGAGGGTACCACCGTCAACAGTCAGGTGATAATAATGGAAACCTTCATCCATCGGGCCGGCAGTGGTGCCTACCCATGAACCGTCATAAGTCTTCTTCAGCTGAGTGCCACCCTGTCCGCCAAGACCAAGGCTTACGCTAACAGCCTGAGCATCGGGAGCCTCAACACGGAAGCGTGCATAACCCTGAGAGTTCACCTGAGGATACTGCTGTCCGGGCTGATTCAGTTCTGAGGGAACAAAGTCCTCCTTAACACCAGGCTGCTCAGCAAAGGCAAGATTAGGATTGAACTGAGGACGCTGCTGGCCGAAGCCACCCTGTCCGCGACGACGCTGTCCCTGACCGGGACCACCCTGTCCGAAACCACCCTGACGGTTGCCACCCTGTCCAAATTGTCCCTGTGGACGAGGCTGACGTGCAGGACGCTTTGGCATATCCCACTTCGGGGCCTTCATATCCTTGATATACTCATAAGCCAGTTTGGGCTGATAATTCTCGTCCCAAGGCAGAGGATAGTTACGTGCACCCAGCCAAGAGTCGCGGTCACCCAGGTTCCAGAAAGTCACACAGTCGATAACATCCTTGTGCTTGCGGAACACGCGGAAACAACGGGCATACTGGTCGGCCAGATACTGCTTAACAGAGTCGGTCACGGTAGCTCCCTCACGGCTAAACGTCAGGCCACCACCCATCTCTTCGTTCACACGAATGTCAAACTCCGTTACATGGATA
>Ga0326511_10004529_pt1 | contig 11034 bp, 9 predicted proteins | sample 0_2496_0518_D_FD_203701 | JGI IMG/M metagenome (GOLD analysis project Ga0326511, IMG submission 203701) | Bovine rumen microbial communities from UC Davis, California, United States - 0_2496_0518 | ecosystem: Host-associated > Mammals > Digestive system > Stomach > Rumen | place: USA: California...
AGCCACACCATCACCGTCACCGTAATCTTATATAGCGGTGGCATCATGCTCAGATAGCTGAACATAAACAGTGCTATCAAGCCCATCACTGGCAGAAAGAAGGGTGTGAACAGCAGACTGATATATCTTGCTGCCACCAGCAGTGCGCTTTTCTCGCGTCTCGTTATGTTGTCTTTCCTTTTCGTGGTCTAACCTTATTATTTTCTTAATGACGATGTTGGTATGCCCATCTGTTCCCTGTATTTTGCCACAGTGCGTCGAGCTATCGGATAGCCTCGCTTCTTCAGTTCTGCAGCCAGTTTTATGTCACTCAGTGGCATGGTGGCTGGTTCAGAGTCTATCAGGTCACGCAACACACTCTTTATCTCTCTTGTCGAAACTTCCTCACCATCGCCAGTGTCGAATGCTTGTGAGAAGAGTGTCTTCAGCAGTATGGTGCCCCAAGGAGTGTCAGCATACTTGCTGTTGCACACTCGTGATATGGTGGTGATGTTAAGACCTGTATCATCAGCCACATCCTTGAGTTTCATAGGTTTCAGGTCACTGTCGTCGCCACTCAGAAAGTAAGCCTTCTGTCTTTTCAGCAACGACTTCATGGTAATGCGCATAGTGTGCTGACGCTGTTTTATTGCCTCTATAAACAACTGGGCACGATACACCTTCTGCTGGGCATACACCAGTGCCTCCTTGTCTCTACGGGTCATAGACTCTGGGTTCTGTCTGTAGGCAGCTATCATCTCTTCAAAGTCACGCGAGATGTGGAGTTCAGGCACTCTGCCTTTGGCAAGCGTGAATGACAGGTTGCCCTCGTCATCACTCTCCACTATGAAGTCTGGTGTCACCTGTTGGGTGTTTCTTCCCATTGTCTCACCCAGTGCAGCACCTGGTCGTGGGTTTAGTTTCTTTATCTCTGCAAGCACCTCTTCAGCGGTATATTCTCTAATCTCCAGTTTCTTGCATATCTTGTCCCATCTGTTATGGGTAAACTCGTCATAACATTCGTTTATCACCCTGTGCATCAGTTTGGTCACTGGCGTAGGATTCTTGCGGAATATCTGTATCAGCAGGCATTGTTGCAGCGACTGAGCCCCCACCCCTGCAGGGTCAAAGGATTGCAGTATGGTGAGCACCTTCTCTATCTCGTCTTCGCTCACATCTATATATTCATGCACTGCTATCTCGTCGCTCAACTGCGTGAGACTCTTTCTCAGCAGTCCGTCGCTGTCCAGGTTACCTATCAGGTATTCCATTATTATCTCCTGCCTCTCAGTCAGCGACTGCTCATGCATCTGTTCATGCAGTTTGTCATAGAACGATTCTGTATTGCCGAATATTCTCTCCTCCTGGTCGGCATCAGGATCATTGTTATTGACACGATCGTAGTTGGCTGTCTCCATTCGGTCGTCACGATCCATCCTGTCGAACGCCTCGTCCAGTTCGTCGCGTCTTTCCTCCTGCTCCTCGCTGGTGTCTTCATCGCTATCGTTAACGTTCCCGTTATCGTTCCCGTTATCATAATCATCGCTCTTAGCCTCCAGGGCAGGATTCTCGTCCATCTCAGTCTGCACATTCTGTTCCAGTTGGGCAAGGGGCATCTCCAACAAGCGTATTACCATCACCTGCTGAGCATTCAGCCTCTGCTGCTGCTCTTGCACCAACTGCTGCTCCTGTATGTGGGTCAGTTCCTGAGCCATAGATTTTTTGTAACTTGTGGCAAAGTTACAAAAAAAAGTATAAAGAATAAAGTATAAAGAATAAAGTTTTTTTCTTTCGGGTATTTTTTGCTACCTTTGCACACATATTATATACATTGTACGGACATTATGAAGATAGTTTACTTTCATGGCTTTGCCTCTTCAGGTGCTTCAGGCACAGTGCAGCTGTTACGCCAGCTTATGCCTGAGGCAGAGGTGATAGCTCCTGACATTCCAGTAGAACCTCTTGAGGCTCTTCCATTCCTGCGACAGTTGGTAGAGCAGGAACAGCCTGACGTTATCATTGGCACCTCTATGGGTGGTATGTATGCTCACCAGATGCATGGTTTCAAGCGCATCTGTGTTAATCCTGCCGTCAATATGTCAACCATGAGTCATGTGCTCAAGACTGGCGAACACAAGTTTCTTAATGGCAGAAAGGACAACCAGAAGACCTTTCGCATCACTCGCGATATCATTCAGCACCATAACCAGATAGAGCGCCAGCAGTTTAAGAACCTGACTGATGAAGACAGGGCTGATGTGTGGGGACTCTTTGGCATTCACGATAAGACCTGCAACACCTATGGTGCCTTCAGCAAGCACTATCCCCAGTGCCAGCGTTTCGACGGCGAGCACCAACTCAATGAGAAAGTGCTCAAGAAGGTGGTGATACCACTGGTCAAGGAAATTGTGGCATGTTAATAAAAGTTATAATAAAAACGGTGAAATCGCTAAAATTTGTGCACCTTATTCTTTATTAGTAACTTTGCAGAAATCCATTAAGCAAAAAATATCATCTTATGTTTACACAGAAAGCCAACGACATTTTCAGAAAGGCTATTGCCGACTACCATGTTAAAGACAATATCGAGACCCCTATCCAGAATCCTTTCGAGGCTGGCACCATAGAGGCTACCCTCTATCACAAGTGCTGGATAGACACTGTTCAGTGGCATTTTGAGGACATCATTCGCGACCCAGATATCGACCCTAAGGAAGCCCTTGTGCTCAAGCGTCGCATTGATAAGTCTAATCAGGACCGTACTGATATGGTAGAGGATATCGACACCTATTTCCGCGAGCTCTATAAGGATGTGAAGGTTCTGCCTGATGCAACCATCAACACTGAATCGCCTGCCTGGGCTATCGACCGTCTCTCTATCCTTGCCCTCAAGATATGGCACATGTTTGAGCAGACTCAGCGCACTGATGCCTCTGCTGAGCATATTGCCACATGCAGAGCTAAGCTTGATGTGCTCATCGAACAGCAGAACGACCTCTCTACAGCTATTGAGCAGTTGCTTGCTGACATCGAGGCTGGCAGAAAATACATGAAGGTATATCGCCAGATGAAGATGTATAACGACCCAGCAACTAACCCAGTGCTGTATAAGAAATAAAGGCAAGATGCTATGCTGCTTCGATAAACGCCTATCACTACTTCGATATCGAAGTAGTGAAAACAATAACTCCTCAGAAGGTTTTTCTGAGGAGTTTTTTTGTTTATCTAACCCTTGCGCCTGCTATGTTATAGTTTCCTATATATAGCTTGCCATTCTTCATCACCTTAACAGGAGCAGCAGAGTTTCCGTTATCGTTAGCGTTATCGTTCCCGTTAACGTTGATAATAGCTGTTTCTGATGGGGTGATATAGACCTCAGCTTCAGAGTCCACCTCCTGTATCTTGCTGTCAACCAATCTGCCTATGCTCAGCATAAACTTCAGGTTTTTGCCAAGGTCAGGGAATTCGAAGTCTTTTTTCAGCTCTTTCTTGTCAACAAAGTTACCTTCTATCATTTTATTATACTTAGACTGTGGGTCAGTGTCATAAGTGAAATAGCCGTTTTCATCCTCATACTTCAGTATCACATACAGGTTCGTAGTGTAAGGAAGGTCTTCTGTAGTGACTATGGTAGCAGTGCCCTTTAATGAGTTATCTGTAAGATACTTATTTTTGTCATCTGACTCATCCTCGTTCACATTGTTCACCACTGCACTCATTGAGGTGCCAGTAACATAGAGTTTGGTAAGTACTACCTCTTCTGAATCATCATAATCACCCTTTCCCTTATTATTTAGAGCCACCCAGAAGTCACCCACACTGAATGGGACGAAGTTCATATACACGTCGCCAGTTGTGTTGATATCCGTATTCAAGCCCCTTCCACATACCATTTCATATTTCTTATCGTCATCGCTGTACCACAGGTATAAGGCACGGTTGTGAGAGCATGTCTCATTCTTTATATTATAGACTATTGTGGCCTTCTCATACACCTTAACCTGAGGCACACCTTCATACTTTGGAGCGGTCTGACCGTTCTGCTCCACGCGCACACTATTCACTTTTATGTCCTTGGCTCGTATCATGTCGTCATAGTTAGGGAACAGTTTGCAAGCACCGTTATTTATTGTAAAGCAGAGGAAGTCGTCATCGCTGTTAGCCATCTTATACCAGCTCTTGTCCTTGGCGTCCAGGTCTTTGTAGAACCACACCAGTCCGTAGTCGCCATCCTCTGTATCGTCTGGAACGGTGGTATAGAGCTGTGTCATTTCCTTTATTTCGCCAGAGAGCAGTTTCACCTTCAGTTCGTCATTGGTCCATGGCTCATCCATTATGAATTTACCTTCACTATATGAGTAGATATTCCAACCCACCTGATAGTTTCTGTCCACAAACGGAGCCATTGCATGGTTCACCTCCAGGTTATGGTCGAAGGTGTAATTACCATCCTCAGGATACACTATCACCTCATCAGCATATTTTTCACCATTATTCACACCCATCTTCTCAACTGCTATAGCATAGGAGTCGCTGGTGTTAGGGCTTGATGTAGGCTTTACGAAGTTGTAGATTACTGAGCATATCATGTTGTAGCCTGAGGTTACGCTGGCACCCTTCTCCTCTGGGTAGTCGCTATTGAGCACTGAGAGCATGAAGTAGCCATCCTGATATCCACCCCATCCCCAGTTTACGTGGTAGTAACCGTCCTTATATCCATCGATGATGAATGAGTGGCCGCTATTCTTACCATTATCAGCCATTGAGGCATCATGTATCACTGGGCGTCCAGCCTCCAGTTCGCTGTATATCAGCTCCTCCCATTTCTTCTTCATATAGCCGCTACGGTAGGCTATCTTAGTGTCAGGATAGCCAAAGAAGAGACATGTGGCATTATAGGTACTCAGCGATTGTGCACCTGAGAGTGATGATGTATAGGTAGTGCCCAGTGCATAACCACAGTATTTTATCAGCTTAGCCACCTCATCCACTGACTCTCCTGTCTCTGTTGCCTCATACTTGGGCTTCATTATGTCCCAGTTGAACGATGTAGCCTCCAGCTCATCCAGATGCTGCTTGAACACTAGCTTATCGTTATCATCATATTCATACACCTCCTGTGCAGGAATGCCTCTCTGCATCTGTGCGCTTGGATACTTCAGTGTGGCAAGCACCTGAGCCAGCGATATTGACGGGCAGCCTGCCAGTGATGGCTTGCCGTCCTTGGCATCCTTTGGCACAAGTTTGTTATAAGGTGCAGGCTGGTCCCAGTGGTAAGGCACTATAGGGTCTATGTTACCCCAGCTGGTGAGCTCCTTCACGGGTGTCACATCGCCGTCGAGCGACTGTATCTCGTGCTTGTAGTAGTCCAACCACTGTTCCACAGCAGGGTTAGCCTTCTGGGCATCATACTTGTCCTCATCGCTCCATCCCAATACGGGTATGGTTCTGTCGTCGCCACTCACCACCACGAATGAGTTGCCGCTGTTGAACACGTAATACTCGTCAGTCTCCACGGCTGTTTCCAGCGACTGCTCTGCGAAAGAGATGTCCAGTGACTGCTGAGCGTTCTTGCCTGTCTTCTCCATCATAAACTGCCTGGCTATCTCCTTAGCCTTCTGCTCGCCTATTGGGGCAGCATTCGCCTGTGCCATAAGCAGCAGGGCAGCAATAAAAGTAAATGTTTTCTTCATAATCGTTGTTGTTTTTGTTAGCTATAAGGAGTTAAAGGAGTTATCGCTTCGCTCGCCCTTCGGGCAGGAGTTAAGACAATACCCTAGACTATATAGCTGCTGTTTAATTAATTTCAAATATCTTAACTACTTAACTACTTGGTGGATGAGCGAATATTCTCTCCACCACTTCTTTGGGGTCTATCTGCATGCAGGCCATATCGCCCCTCATGCAGGGTTTGTTGCCATATATGGAGCAAGGACGACATTTAAGGTCGTCTCTCTGCACACAGTCGTCCATCTTCTGTCCCCAACCTAAGAAGCCTGCATAGGGATGAGTGGCACCCCAGATGCTCACCACCCTTGTGCCCACCAGCGAGGCAAGGTGCATATTTGCCGAATCCATCGACACCATCACATCCAACTTCTTCATCAGCTCCAGCTCCTCCTTCAGTCCGTGACACTCGTCAGCTGCCAGCCTCACATTATCATATTTCTCTGCCCATCGCCTCATTATGGCGAGCTCCTCGTCGCCTCCTCCGAAGAGAAATATTTGAACGTTAACGTTAACTATCACCTCCTCCATCTTCTCTAAAGGGTATATCTTGCCTTGATGAGCAGCAAAGGGGGCGATGCCTATTTTTAGTTGAGAGTTGACAGTTGATAATTGATAATTGACGCTTGCGAAACGGTGGTTCCCGTTCCCGTTAACGTTCCCGTTCAATCCGCACTCCCTGAGTGCAGATTGATAGTTCTCAAACGCAGTGGGCAGTTGCCTCAGCTGCTTCTTGTCGCCCTCAGCAGTGATGAGCCTTCGCAGTTCGCGATGCTTATTTATCTTATGCACCTCATAGCCATGCAGGCGGAAGAGTTTTCTCAGCACCTTGGTTCTGAGCACATCATGCATATCCACCACACAGTCGAAGTGCTGGGCATGCAGTTCCTTAAACAGCCTCAGCAGTCCGCTCAGTCCCTTATACTCCCCCTTCACATCAGCCCCTATGAACCTCACATTCTCAGCCAGTCCCTCAAACAGGGCTCTGCAAGCCACCTTCGATAGCACAGTAAACTCGCAGTCCTTGTTCTGCTCTGCTGCCTCCCTTACCACAGGGGCAAGCATCGCCACATCGCCCAAGGCTGAAAATCTTATGAGAAGAATTCTTTTCACTTGTGCAAAATTACTCACTTCTTTTTATTTATGCAACAATTTGCATAATTTTAGGGCTTTTTTTTTACATTTCTCACCCATCACCTATGGTGAAGGGCATTACTTCTATGGGCAGAGGCTGTGTTTTTACATGCAGTATCATTACTTCTAAATAACAAACTAAGTTAGTTTGTTGAACAAAGTAGGTTAGTTTGATAAACAAAGTAGGTTAGTTTGATAAACAAAGTAAGTTAGTTTGTTCTTTAAACTAAGTTAGTTTGATAGATAAATGCTTAGCTACCAGCCATAAAACCTATACCTCCAAACACAGAAGCATGCTATCACCAGAAAAAAAAGCAAAAAAAACTTACACCTTATTATATTTATATTTGGCTGTAAAAAAAAAATGTTGTAACTTTGCAAGTTGAAGGAGGCTCTGATAGTTGAATACTATCTGTCGCTCTGATAGTTCAATGGATAGAACAACTCTCTCCTAAAGAGTAGATTCGGGTTCGATTCCCGATCGGAGTACTGGAATCTTCACCCTCCCAGCTCTTTTAGTCGCGCTAAGCGCTTTGTAAAAGCGGCAAAGCCGATGACTTAACCTAAAAACTTTTCCCTTTATGGAAGGGAATTAGATAACTATTAAAAAAAGTCCGATGAGCTTAAAGGCTTAGCGGATTTTTTTTTATGCTAATATTTTATCATATATATGATTATCTAACTTTTGATAATTATTAAAAAAGTAGTACCTTTGCAAGCAGTTATGAAATTAGAGAACGTAATACTGGCATACGGCAATAAGGTGGTGGCAAAGGATATAAATGCTGAACTGCTGCCTGGCGAACTGGTGTGCCTCGTAGGAAGAAACGGTGCTGGTAAATCTACCCTCATCAGGCATATACTAAAGGAGAATCCTGACCCAAAGTTTATCAGTGTGGTGCTGACTGACAGGATAGATATAGAACGTATGACTGTAAGGGATATAGTAGCAATGGGCAGAATGCCCTATACAGGCTTTTTTGGCAAACTCACAGAGGAGGATGAGAGAATAGTCACTGAGGCTATAGAAACGCTCTCATTGGAGGAATTTAGCGACAGACAGATAAACACCCTGAGCGACGGAGAGCGCCAGAAGGCTATAATAGCTAAGGCCCTGGCTCAACAAACTCCCTACATACTGCTTGACGAACCTACTGCCTTCCTGGACTACCCATCGAAGGTGAGCACTATGCAGATGCTAAAGAAACTATGCAAGGAGAATAACAAGGCTATACTTATATCTACTCACGACCTGGACATAGCCCTGAGATATTGCGACAAAGTATGGCACATGACTGATGGCACACTGAAAGAAAAGGTGGGAGATGTTATTAAAATAATTGACAATTTATAATTGACAGTTGACAATTTTTTAGGAGTTAAAGGAGTTAAAGAAGTTAACGTGGCTTGCAGCCACTTAGAAGTTAAAAGACATTAGCTTTAACTTACAGAGTTTATTAGAGTGAGGCTCTCGAGTATTGTCTTTAACTCCTTAGCGAGCCTTGCGAGCGATAACTACTTAACTCCTTAACTTCTCTAAACTTGAGCTTGCGAAAGTTTAATGATAGGTTATGAACAACCCTTTGTTATTTTTATTTTTTAATTTAGAATTTAGAAAGAAAATAATAAGAATAATAAAGGGATGTGGAAAGGTGGATAACCTTATTTTCAGGTGGCTAAAGTATTGAAATATAGCACTTAAAAAGAATGATGAAATGGTGGATAAAATTATAAAACACTTTATATGAAAGTAAGAGCTTATCCACAAAAGAAAGTTATAGCAAATGTGAGTATGGATAACTTATGAGTTTATGGAAAATTATCAAGGGGTTTTCCACAGAGTTATCAACAAGTGAATTAAAAAGAGACTTTGCAGGTTATAGGAAGATGATCACTAAGGCTGATATTGTCTAACACCTTACAATTATAAGGGGTAAAGTCTCGCGTACATATTATATTATCTATACGCGCGCGCATAGCATAATGACTGAAGGTGTAGCCAGGACCAAAACCAGAGGCAGCATAACAGTCAGTCATATCATCACATATCTTATCATGAACATAAGACTGTGGAATATCATTAAAGTCGCCCATAATGATAATAGGAGTATCAGAATGACTCTTTATAAACTCATTTATTGTATCAGCCTGATAAGCTCGAGTCTTAGTAGCAGAGTATATCTTACCAAAGATAGTGTGAGAAGTGGAACGGATAGAGTCTTTCTCCTTCTGGTTGCCATGAACCATCTCTCTAAACTGAGCTCGCTCATTAAGTGTGAAGTGCATAGTCTCAAGATGAACATTGATTACTATCATCTCCCTACCATTTACGTCGAGCCAGAAGACTCCTGCTGCATTTGCCTTTGACTTTATATTAAGATTTTCTTTCTTCTTTATAGGATAGCGACTGAGTAATGATACAGTTACTCCGTCATCTTTTCCTTTTACTGTGTCACTATATTCGTAGAGGTCATATATAGCCTGCACATTACCATTTTTGGGTGCTTCCTGCAGAGCTACTATATCTGCATTCTGCTCTTTTAAGAAGTCTAATAGTATTTCACTTTTTTCTTCATTGCTTATTTCCTTATCTGGTGATGTAGGCATACTACCCCATCCACATGTGTTATATGATAGAAGGGTGATAAGTGAATCAGGCAATTCATTGCTGGCTGTAGCTTTGTTGATAGGAAAATATAGTGTTACAGGATGATAGGCAACAAGCAATCCTATGAAAGAGATGAGTATAAAGCGCTTCTTGATAATTATCCACACAAAGAGGAAGGCAACAGTGGCGAGAAGAAAGGCTGGGAAAGCATAACCTATAAGACTCAACCACCCATAGGTGTTAGGATTCATAAAACCACACCATCCTGACAGCCATAGCCCCAAGACTATAGCCACATTGATAATGATAAGTATGGAAAGGGAAAACTTCTTCACCTTTTTAACTTTTTTACCCTTTATATCTTATTAAACTTACTTTGGTCAAAAAGTTTCTTTTTCTCTTCTTCAGTGAGTGAAGCATAACCAGAGCGACGAATCTTGTCGAGTATCTTATCTATCTCTGTCTCTTGCTTCTTTTTGTTTGCATTGTAGTTCCAGTCAGCCTGGTGTTTGCTCTCAGCATGGCTGTTATTTTTCTTGTTCCCATTCCCGTTAAAGTTCCCGTTATCATTAGGGTCATCTATATGGAACCATCTTCTTATTTTAGAAAGTATGCCTCCACCCTTTTCATCCTTAATTTCATAACCATCCCATCCATTAGAGTAATGGTTGGTGTGATAATTATAGTCTGAATAGCTGCTTCGCCACATCTTTATCATGATGTAGCCAAAGAGCATACCACCAAGGTGAGCCACATGAGCCACACCATCGCCACGCTGAGAAAGAGCTGAGAGCAACTCTATCACAACGTAAATCATAACAAACCACTTAGCCTTCAATGGCACAGGCAGTGGGAAAACGAACATTCGCTCCTCTGGATAACACATGCCAAAGGCAAGCAATATGCCATAGATGCTACCTGATGCACCAACTGTGGTGAGGTTGTTGAGCAACATTCGTTCTGCTGTACTTATATGAAGCAGGTCAGTAAAGGTTGTTCCTTCACTTGTCAGGTTAGTGAGTATGTATATTGTCTGTGACACTTCCTGACACAATGCAGCACCCAGTCCACATATCATATAATAAAGTAGGAAGCGATTCTGACCAAAGGTTCGCTCTATGATACCACCAAACATCCAGAGGGCAAACATATTAAAGAATAGGTGTGTCCATGAACCATGCATGAACATATATGTCACCAACTGATAAAGGTGGAAATTGGTTGCCTGCCAATAATGCAGTCCGAAGATTTCATTGAAGTTGATATTACCACCCATCACCGTTGCTGCCAAGAAGCAGATAATGTTGATGATAAGCAGATTTTTTGTTATCGTAGGAATTTGTGCCATTACCTTAGTGTTTATAAGAGTTAGAGCCGTATAAGCCTTTTAACGATGCAAAGTTACTAAAAAATGCCGTCTTTAGGGCATTTAGAGTAGTAAAAAAGGGTAATTTGGTATTTTTTTTAGGTAATTTCAGCATTTTTTTTTCATTTTTTTTGCGAGAAAAAAAAAATTCATATAACTTTGTGGCTAAAAGATACTTGAAACTATCTTATAATTAACTCAATAACTAATTTAAACAATT
>Ga0326511_10004532_pt1 | contig 11033 bp, 21 predicted proteins | sample 0_2496_0518_D_FD_203701 | JGI IMG/M metagenome (GOLD analysis project Ga0326511, IMG submission 203701) | Bovine rumen microbial communities from UC Davis, California, United States - 0_2496_0518 | ecosystem: Host-associated > Mammals > Digestive system > Stomach > Rumen | place: USA...
CTCTGTGCTGCGCGCTGAGATTGTGCGATTGCACAGGCGCGGCACGCGCAACGGGCTTGCGTCACTCGAGGACAAGGAGTACATGGAGCGGACCTACCAGAGCTACCACCGAAGTGGCGGCAATGGCATCGGGACGCGCTTGTACAAGGAGTTCATGGCGCTGCCCACGGGGGAAGCCGAGCAGCGCGAAAGCAAATGACGAAAGAGGCCCTAGCGAGACTAGGGCCTCTCCTTTTTCGGGCCTCAGAAAGGCTCACAGCGCGTTTGCGCAGGTAGATTGCGCGGAAATTGGAGGTAATAATGGAGATTTGGACCAAGGACTTCTGGGTCGCGGCTGTAACGCGTGCGATTCGCACGACTGCCCAGGTGGCGGTTTGCGCCATCGGTACCAACGCCTTCGGGGTCACTCAGGTTGACTGGGTTGGGACGGCGAGCCTTGCTGTGGGCGCGGGCATCCTCTCCCTGCTCATGGCCGTGGGTGGGCTGCCGGAAGTCAAGCTCGGTGCTCAACTTGCGGAGAAGACCAATGCTTAGCTATCCCGAGGCTTTCGCCGAGCTTCATCGTCACATGGTCGAGAACGATCAGCACGGGTACTCCCAGCCTAATCGAATGGGTACGGGCGGGAGCCACACGGTCACGCTCAGCGACGGCACGGCGGTCCAGTGCCGTCTTGGTGACAAAGACTGCTCAAGTTCCATCTCCGAGGTTATCGAGGCTTTGGGCCGTCCGACGTGCGGTTTCACGTACACCGGCAACGAGCTGGCGGGGCTGGAAGCCACAGGCGAGTGGTACGAGGTCACAGACGGCTCGCTGGCCGTGGGTGATGTTTTGTGGCGCAACGGTCACACCGGCATGGTCCAAGCCGAAGACTACGGCTGGGCGCAGTCCGAGTTTTTGCACGGGGACTACGCGGGTGGGCTCGACGGCGAGACTGGCGACCAGGACGGCACTGAGGCCGTCGTGCGCCCCTACCGCGACTGGGACTGGTACACGCATCTGCGCTACTGCGGCCCGGAGCGCGAGCCAATGGTCACCGGCTGGATTGAGAGCGACGGCCGCTGGTGGTACCGTCGCGCGGACGGCTCGTACCCTACCGGCTGGGCGCTCATCGACGGGGACTGGTACCTGTTCGACGGCGACGGCTGGATGCTCACCGGATGGCAGCGCTGGGAGGGGCTGTGGTACTACCTCAACCCCAAGTCGGACGGCGGCAAGGGCAAGATGGTCACGGGCTGGCTCAAGGACGGATACGACTGGTACCACCTCAGCAAGCTGGGCGCGGCCGACACGGGCTGGCGCATGCTCGACGGCGCGTGGTACCACTTCGGTGAGGACGGCCGCATGAGCCACGACGCCTTCGTGCGCGGCGAGCATGGCTGGAGCTACCTTGGCGAAGACGGCAAGATGCTCACCAACGCCACGCTCAAGGTGGACGAGCACGGATACGTGACGGTCAAGTAGTCTCGCGCCCCAGGGCTTCGGCCCTGGGGCGCTTTTTCCGTACCATGGCGTGGGCGAGAGGGCATTGGCTATACTCTCACTGAGTCTCCCACGGGACCTGGCTGAGCCTGACAGCCCGAAAGCAACAGGCCTTGCGAGCGGCGTGGGGCAACGCTCAGTCTTCACATGAAAACGGCCACCCGGAAGCGCTCCGAGCGGCCGTTCTTTGTGTCCCTGTGGTGTCCCTAGCGCACGTGATTCTGGGCTTTCTGGGCTACCTCGTGCCGTATATCCGCAGGTAGGGCAAGCGTCGGCGAGAAAAAACAAGCTACTTCATGATCTTGCGTTATGGCCCTTTCTACATTTCCGCAGGTAGACAGCTTGCATAAAAGAAAAGTGTCCCTAAGTGTCCCTATTCACTCCATGAACGCCAGCTGCCAGTCGGCGTCGAATGGCTTTCTAGCGTAGGCCTCGGACACGGCGATGCGGAACTCTTCGGCCTCCGGGCGGTCGTAGTGCTGGCCCGTCACGCCCTCTCCGACGTGTCCCATCATGCGTTCTGTTAGCCAGGGCGGCAGGCCCCACTCCCAGCGTGCCATGGTCTGCCACGACGGCCTCAGGTCACGACACGAGAAGTGCGGGATGGCTTCGGGCCACCTATGGCTGGCCACGTACTTCTTGAGCCGCTGCTGCGGTATGTATCCATGCGCGCCATCGTGGGTGAGCGGCCCTTCCCCGACCTGCTGGCACAGTTGCCACAAGCGCTTTGCCGCCTTGCCGGGCACCGCAACTGTGCGGTAGCTGAATTTGTTCTTGAGCCGCTCCTGGACCTTCGTGCCGCGATTGGGCATCTGGCGGCTTATCGGCGCGAGAAAGACGCCGTCCATGTACTCGCACTCTTCGGCCAGCACGCCCAGAGATTCGCCCATGCGACACGAGCCGAAGGCCATGAGAAGGATGGCCGCCTCGGGCCACTCGCCTGCACAGGAGCACCACACGTCACGCAGCTGCGATGAGGTGAGGCGCACCCGCTCCTTGTGCTCGACCACGTCCGGCACCACGTACTTCACGCTCATGGGGTTGGAATCGACCATCTCGAAGGCCTGGGCCCGCTCCATGATGGCCGAGAGCAGCGTGCTTGCGGCCTTCAGCGCCTGCGGGCACTGCGTGAGCCACTGCTGGACCTCAAGCGGCCTCACGGCGTCCACGGGCACGTCGGCCCACCTCGGCGCGATGTGGTTCTTCCAGTTGCCGCGGTAGAAGCCTAATGTGTTGGGCGCCATCGTGCCGTCTGCCACGCGCTGCTCGTAGCCTGGCAGCACGATCTGCTCCCACACCTGCCCGACCGTGGGCGTCGGCGCGTCCTTCGAGTGCTCCACCCGCAGCTGGGCGCGCCTGTCCCGCGCGTCCTTGCGAGAGCCGCGCACCACCTCGCTCATGCGGCGCATCTCACCTGTCTTTGGGTCTTTCGCCCAGTACCGGATGCGGTGCGCGTCCCTGCGCCCGCGGTACTCAAAGGTGATGCTGCCCCACTCGTCCCTCTGCCTGCTATACTTAGGCATGGCTTCCACCTTCCATCTGCCTGACTCACGAAGCCAAAAGCCCCTCCTGCGCTGGCCAGAGTGCGGAGGGGCGCTTTCTATTTGAACAGGTCGAAGAAAGAGAACGTTGTTTTCTTGTACACGGCGTTGTAAGCCTTCTTCTTTGGGTGGAGCCAACCCATGCCCTTTTTGCCGTAGCCAGGAATCACCGCCTTCTTGACGGCCCTCGTGGCCTTCCCTTTAGTCTTGGCGCTTATCGACTTCTTGATGTCGGGCTTCCTCATTCCAAACTTCATCTGCATCACGCCCAAGCCTCGGAGCGGGCGGAGCACTTGTCGCATGGCTCATAGCCCTGCGCGATTGCTTCCTCGCGCGTCATTTGCGTGAGGTTGGTGCTGCCGTTGAGTCCGCTGCAGTTATCGTCGGTGTGGTACTTGCTGCCAGACTGCGTGACGTACACCGTCATGGTGCGCAAACGCTCTTGGCGCTCTGCTTCGCGCTGCTCGCGCTCTGCCTGCGCCTGAGCGCGCTCCTGTTCCTTGGCTGCTTCCTCAGCCGCTATCTCTTCGGGCGTCTTCTCTGGCGTTGCTGGCTGCGTTGGAGCCGCAGAAGTGGTCACGACGGCCACCGTATCAGGCTTTTGCTTTGGCTCCTTTTTCGGGTTGCAGGAGTTGATAATCATCCCAATCATGCCGAGAACCAGTATGCCAATGACGATCTTTGCCGCCTTCGGCAGTCGATTGAAGTCCATAGTGCATCCTCCTTGCTTGTTTGTTGGCACGTACTCTATGCAGTCTTGCTCACACGATGCGCAGATTCCCCCTCCACCCCCGATTCCCCGCGCGCCGTCCGCATGATTGCGGTCTTGCCGCGCTGGTCGGTGGAGCGGTAGGCGTCTACGACCTCACGCTCTTCTGTGCTGAGCTGGTCGCTCTCCCATGTGCGCCCCGCAAGCTCGTCCAGCGAGCATTGGAATAAGTCGGCCAAGCGGATGGCGTCACGAAGGTTGATTTGTGTGGTCTCGCGCTCCCAATCACCGTACCGCGGCACCTTGACGCCAAGGTGAGCGGCCACGTCTTTCTGGCTTAATCCTGAGCGCTCGCGCATCTCTTTAATGCGGAACATCTCTCCACCTTTCTCTCGCCCGACTTGAGTATACATGCGTGCGCGTAGCGAGTTCGGGAAAAACCCGAATTTGCTCTTGACACTTCGGTGTAAACCCGTAGTATTGATGATGCAGTTCGGGCTAAACCCGAAGTGAAGCAGGAAGGAGGGACCAAAGTTGAGCACCGAGCAGACGTTCGCAGCCAAGCTGCGCGGCCTTAGAGCTGAGCGCCGCATGACTCAGGAAGAGCTTGCGGCAAGCGTTGGCGTCAGCAGCGACAGCGTCTCCAAGTGGGAGTCGGGCAAGTACATGCCCACGCTGCTGACCACGGTGCGAATCGCCGACGTGCTGAATTGCTCGCTCGACCATCTGGTCGGGCGCACAGCCACGGCGTAAGCGCCACACCAAAGAGACAGCCCTGAGCAAAGCAAGCGAGTACGGAGCAGGGGCACCGAATAGCCGGAAACGGCCGCGATTGGCGGTACTCGCGTTGTAAGAACCGCCAGGAAGAAAGGAGGCGAAAGGCAAAAAACACAAGCACACACCAAGACACAGAAACGCCCCTGTCTGGTAGCAGCAGACAGGAGCATAGGCACAGACGGGAGATCACATGCCTGACTCCATTGTAGGCGAAAAGACCAGCGCAGACAGCCTCCTGCGCAAGACCCTGAGCCGCCTTCGCGTGCTCGAGGAAGAGATAGACGCGGCGCTCGACATCATCGAGACCGAGCGCGACCCCTACGAGGACGTGCGCAGCTACTCGCTGACGCAGCTCTCCGAGATAACCGGCACGCCGCGCTCCACGCTGGACGAGGCGTGCCGGAAGGGGAGCCTGCGCAGCTTCATCCCCAACGGCAACAAGCAGGGCCGCCGCGTGACCATGCCGTGGTACCGCGACTGGCAACGGGCCTGCACCGCATAAGCATCTGACAGACACACAAGACCGTCCACGCGGGCGGGCCGACACTTCGCGTGACGCTAAATCTGGCTTAACTGCCTTCTCTTGGGAACCGCGACGCGCCTTCTCGCAAGTCTTCTGCGCGCCCACGGACACACGCAAGCGCACGTGTCGAAACACTGGGACTCCGGTAACGCGGCGACCTCCTTTCGGCCGCGGCTCAGCGTGACGGCTGGCCTGCCTACGCGGGCGGTCTTGTACGAGCAAGAGGAACAACTGATGGAAAACAAGGTGAAGATAACTCCAGCTGCAGCGAGAGAGCTTCATGATATTTACACCACTATGCTTGACGCCCAGGAGAAAAAGATCAAAGAGGCGCTTGACGCCTGTGAGAAAAAGACCGAAGAGTCTTTCGTTGAGCACTCCGAACCAAAAGAATCTCCTCGTGACCTTGAACAGGTCTTCCGTGATGCTGCCGATAAGCACGGTATGGACCTCAGTAATCAGCAGGTAAGAAACTATGCCAACTGGTTTCTCAAGCTAGCCAGTGTGCTTAGCGACCGTGACTTTCCTCTCGAAGAGTATAAGAAGTCACTTTCTGGGAGCGTCAAGGACGTTAAGGTGTTGGCGCAAGGTGCTCAGCAGAGTATACGGGCCAACGAGAAGTACCTTACCAGCGACATAAACAAGCTGGATAAAAAGGTGAAAAGCATCGAGCAACGTGTCAACGCGGTTGAAGAGTCTCGAATACCCATCACAGACCAGCGTGCGAAAGACATGCTCGCCTTGCAGGTTGAGCTGTTGAGCAACTATTCGCACTTCGGAGCAGACGCCAACGTGGCGGCTCGATGCACTTCTTATGGCCTCTGGGCCTATCTCCAATCAAGCAACGGCGCCACGATCACTCCGATGCCCGCAGAGGAGGTGGAGCAGTAATGACAACCGATTTTGAGTTCATGTGCCCACTCTTGAAGGGCGCGTGTATTGGCAGCAAGTGCGCCATGTCTATCGGCGACCCAATCAAGAACTCAGACGGTGAGGTTAAGGGGCTCATCTCCTATTGCTCCGTGGCAGTGATTGCCAACCACATGACCGTCTCGTCGACGATTATTCATCCGACTTACAAGGAGGTTATGGATGACTACCAGGATTAACGACGCGCTCAAGCTCACGCTTGTGCTGCTCGTGCTGCTGGCCTGCATGCTGATGGCCGGCTGGGTGGACAGCGCGGAGGCCGAGGAACACGATGCCTGGTACGCAGATCAGGCAACGAAGACGTGGTGCCTATGACGCTCACATTCGAGATTCCGTGGGTTGCTGGCAAGGAGCGTCCGCGCTTCGCCCACGGCCACGCCTTCACGCCGAAGGCCACGCGTGACCGCGAGCGCGCCATCGCCGAGCTGTACCGGGCGGCGGCGTTCGCCCAGGGCCGACCCATCCCGAAGGCCGACGCAGGCGTGCCGGTGACGCTGCGCATGACGCTCACGAGCCCGCTCCCTAAGAGCAAGCCCAAGCGCGTACAGCGCGAGCCGTACACCGCCAAGCCCGACATCGACAACGCCATCAAGCTCGTCATGGACGGGCTCAACGGCGTCGCGTGGGCCGACGATGCCCAGGTCACCAGCGTGTCGGCCACCAAGGCAGACTGCACGCGCGACATCGGCGCTGCCATGCTCGTGAGCGTGGAGTGGTGCGATGTGGAGTGCGAGTGAGGTGCGAGCGTACCTGCCAAACTGCGTGCTTCCGGGCGGCGTGCCGCAGCAAGTGGCCCACGGCTGGGTGATACCAGCCGAGGGCAAGCCCATACCCATCCAGTACGACAAAGCGCGGCCACAGGAAGCCGTAGAAGCCCTGAGAGCCATTCTTACGGGCGCTGGCATGCACGGCCGCATAAGACTCAACCCACGGCCAGAAGGCCGAGAAAGGGGCGCTCAATGAAGCGCAAAGACATCATCCATCGTCTCGATGGCATCAGCCAAGCCATCTGGGATGACCAGAGCATACCGCTGCGCGACCGCGCGACGATGCGCTCTGCCATCGCCTACGCGACGTACCTGCTGAGCGAGTCCGAGGGGGCCAAGCGCTCCATGGGCACGCGCTACGACGTGACCATCCGCGACATCCTGGCTATCGCCATCGAGGACGAGCTGACGGCGCTCAAGACGCAGGAGCTTCTGAGGGGCAGCTATGAGTGAGGTCGTTGAGGCACAGGCCGTCACGCTCGCTGACCAGCTCGACCTGGCACGCCGCAGCTTCGAGGACGTGCGCGCAAAGGTGGCCGACAAGCTCGCCGAGTACGAGGGAGCGACGATCACCGATGAAGAGTCGTACAAGGCCATGAAGCGCTACCGGGCCGACGTGCGCAAGCTCATGGGAGAGGTCGACGCGGCAAAGAAGGCATGCACCAAGCAGTACAAGGACGCCATCCGCGAGTTCGAGGCGCAGGTCAGGGAGCTAACGGCTCCGCTCGACCAAATGCAGGGTGACATGGGGCGCGAGGTCACGAGCTGGGAGGCGCGCAAGCGCGACATGCGCCGCGAGCACCTGCGGGCGCTCTACGAGTCCGTGTACCCGCAGCTCGCGCAGCTGGTGCCCTTCGAGCGTATCGACGCGTTGCACGTCAGCGGCGAGCGCGACTGGTACAAGGCCAGCGTGAGCGAGAAGCGGGCCGAGGGCTGGCTCTCCGAGGACGCCGACAGGCTGGCGCGCGATGAGCAGACGCTCAACAACCTGGACATGAGCGACGAAGAGAGGCGCGAGTGCAAGGCGGCGCTCTTCGAGACGCTCGACATGGGCGCGGCCATCGACTCCGTGAAGCGCCGCAGGGCAGAGGAAGCGCAGCGCCAAGCCCAGATGGAGCGCGTCGCCCAGATGGAGTCTGAGCGCTTCGAGCAAGCCTACGCGGCCCAACACCAACAGGAGCCGCAAACGCCCGCCAGAGCGCCTCAGAGCGCCCCACAGCCCACGCAGCGCGAGCTGTGGCTGCTGTTCCACGCCCAGACCATCGCCGAAGAGCGGCGCGTAAAGGTCGAGGGCATCACCACGCAGACGCGCGACGAGCTGGTGTGCATCTTCAAGGCAATCGGACTAACAGGGAGGTTCTACCGTGAGTAGCGAGATCGTGAGATTCACCGACGACCGCGGCGAGCAGGTCGAGATAACGCCCGCTCTCATCCGCGCGAGCGTCTGCCCCAACGCGACAGACCAGGAAATCACGAAGTTCCTGGCGCTCTGCAAGTACCAGAAGCTCAATCCCTTCATCAATGACGCCTACCTCATCAAGTACGGCAACGGCCCGGCCACGATGGTCACGAGCCGCGCGGCGATGGAGAAGCGCGCCGACGAGCATCCCGAGTACGAGGGCGCGGAGTTCGGCGTCGTGCTCATCGACGGCCAGGGCCAGATGCAGCACCGACAGGGCACCGCGTGCTACAAGCAGCTCGGGGAGCAGCTCATCGGCGGCTGGGCCCGCGTGTACCGCAAGGGGCGCAGGCCCTTCTACGAGGAAGTGCCGCTCTCCGACTACAACACCGGCAAGAGCCAGTGGGCGAAGATACCCGGGCTGATGATCTCCAAGGTCGCGGAGATGCACGCGCTGCGTTCAGCCTTCCCGCAGACGATGCGCGGCATGTACTCGTCCGAAGAGATGGACCAAGCCCACGCTGCCACGGTCGAGACGGTGATAGACGCCCCAGCGGCCACAGCAGCCCCGCAGGCGCCCGCTCCCACGCGAGCCGACCTTGGGGCCGTGCGCCAGCTTTTCAAGCCCTACATGGCCGCCTCTGGCCTTGACCAAGCGGCCGCGATGGATGCCATCTGCGCCCACGTCGGCGCGGCGGCGATGCAGGCCATGACGCAACAGCAGGCCGACGATGCGGCGGGCTTCATGCGCGAAGCCATCGACCGCGCACAGCAGGAACCCACGCCAGTCGACGTTGACCCCGATACGGGCGAGGTCATGGCAGACGAGGACATCGAGTTCTAAGGAGCACCAATGAATCTAGTGGCGATTTCAGGCAACATCACGCGCGACGTGGATGTGCGGCAGGCGAACAGCGGCACCAGCGTGCTCACCTTCACGGTCGCGGTCAATGACCGCGTCTTCAACAGCGAGACGCAAGCTTGGGAGGACAAGCCCAACTTCATCAACTGCGTGACCTTCGACAAGACGGGTAAGCGCGTGCCGGTCTTCCAGCAGCGCGCCGTCAAGGGCGCCCACGTGAGCGTGGCTGGCAGGCTCTCCCAGCGCTCATGGGAGGCCAAGGACGGCTCCAAGCGCAGCACCGTGGAGGTCGTGACCTCCGAGGTGGACTTCGACCGACAGCAGCGCTCACAGGCACAGCAGCCCGCAGCGAGCGCCAACCCGTACACGGGCGAGGTCGTGCAACCCGCGTACACGAGCAACCCCGTCCTGCCGCTTCAAGCGACGGACGAGGACATCCCCTTCTAGGGGCAGCCATGAGTGCCAAGAAGATGACCGTGAGGTGCAGCCATTACCGTGGGTCCTTCCTGAAGGCCGACGGCTCGTGCTGGAGCCGCTGCAACCTCACCGTGAAGGGCCCTGTCGGGCACTTTGTGAACACAAAATGCGGCGGCAACAAGCGGGAATGCCCATGGACGAAGGCGAAGGCGGCGCGATGACGAGAAGGAAGAAGGCGCCGCGCTCTGGGTGGTTTGCGCCCAAGCCGTCCGTCGAGTACACCGAAGAGGACTGGGCTCTCATAGACCGCGCCATCGTGCGCATGCACGACGAAGAGGGGTTGCAGTGGTACACCATCGGCCTCTCCACGGGCATCGAGCAGTCCACGGCCAAGCGCCGCTACGAGCAGGCCACAGGCCGAAAGGCCAAGAAGAACCACAGGGACAAACACGCAAAGCTCGCCACGCAGGCAAGGCGGCTCAAGGCGCGAGGGCGTACCACAGAGAGGATTGCCCAAGACATGGGCATCAGCGTGACGGCCGTGATAGCGCTTCTCGCAGAGCTTCCGCACGAGTGGGGGAGGGACCGTCTATGACCAACTATCCTCCTGGCACGTTCGCGGGCGACCCGCGAACGCCGTGGAACGTCGAGGAACCGGAGCCCGAGGCCCGTTGGTGCGATGACTGCCAGTGGCACATGTGCATGCTCAGGCGCGACGGGACAATCGCCGACACGTGCTGCTCGCCCAAGGCCCTCAAGGCGATGGAAGAGCGCTACGGCGGCTCCATCGACATCATAGAGCTGAGCGACACCGACGCAACTGGCTGCGACGAGTATGAGCATGAGTGAGCAGCCAAGGCTTTTCGATGCGGACACCGACCCGCTCGCGTGCCAGCACGTCGGCCAGAGAGACGGTCAGCACAACTGGTGCTCGCGTGGCGAGTTCTGGACGAGCTGCACGGTCGGCCACTTCGGAGAGAAGCCGCGGTGCGCGCTAGATCCGCCAGACAACAGCCCGCAAGCCTGCGCACGCCGATTGGCGTGGTGCAAAGAACACAAGTGACGGTCCCTGCGGGGGCCGTCCTTAGTAAGGAGAAATCACATGGCAGAGGAAAAGACAGGGCAGAACAGCCTGGGCAGGCTCAACGAGGTGCTCTTCGCGGAGCTCGAGCGCCTGGGCGCCGTGGACGTCACGAACGAGGACGCAGTGAAGCTCGAGATCAGCCGCTCCAAGGCCATCGAGGGCATCGCGTCCACGACCATCGAGAACGCCAAGACCATCCTCGAGGCCACCCGCATCAAGGCGGAGTTCGGGCGCCAGGCCCCGGTGCCGAAGATGCTGGAGGGCTAATGGACTCCGGCAAGCTGGCAACCCTGTTCGAGAAGGCGGCGCATGGGAGCGGCATGTTCGAGGTGTGGGATGCCTTCGTCTCGAACTTCGCTGCGGCCCTGGCTGCGAGCGGCGGCAACGAGTGCGACTGGCTCGTAGAGCGCGCCACTGGCGCGATGGCGCGCATCACGGACGGGGCAAAGTCAGACATACCAAAGCTGTACGACCCGGTAATAGAGGCGTTCGATGACAACCCGTGGCAGGACCTGCTTGGCGACGTGTACATGAGGCTCGGCAT
>Ga0326511_10004533_pt1 | contig 11031 bp, 17 predicted proteins | sample 0_2496_0518_D_FD_203701 | JGI IMG/M metagenome (GOLD analysis project Ga0326511, IMG submission 203701) | Bovine rumen microbial communities from UC Davis, California, United States - 0_2496_0518 | ecosystem: Host-associated > Mammals > Digestive system > Stomach > Rumen | place: USA...
CGTCAAAAATGGTGGCGTGAGAGGCGAGGGGATGTAGGCACTACCAAAAAATTCGATTTTGACTTCGATTTTTTACAGGTATTCCCCTGTAACCCTCATAATCAAGCGAAAACGGCTCTAGAATCGTCACCGATAGCCATTAGCTACCCTTACCCCACAACAATAAATAGAACGATTCTAGAGGGGTTTTCGCTCAATTGTGAGGTATTGATACGGGTATAGTGAACGGCAGGAAAGACAACAGGGAAGACAACAGGGAAGACAACAGGAAAGAAAACAGATTTAACCCTGTTCAATTGCTGATAATACCAAATAATAATATTGCGAAAATACAAATATTATTAATTTTAAAATATCAAAATACCCCATATTTAAAATATATTTTCCAAAATGGATTTTAAATATTTAAATTTCAATTTCTAAAATCAAAATATATTAATCTGAAAATTGAAATTTAAAATATTAATATTCATAAATCAGAAAATAAATATTAATATTAAATTCCATATATCCCAATATTAAATATATAAGCAATAAAAAAAGGGGGGTTATTAACCCCCCTTGTTACCGCTGGTTACTGATGGTTATTCTTGAATGAAGCGCACCAACAGAGAATCGATTAAATCAAACTGCCCACCTGTAAGATTCATTGTTGCCCTGATGTCTTCTTTCAGTTCGTAAGTGTGGCGATACTGATCAGGAGAAAACCAAAAAATCTCCTCTCCGTTTACGCTCAGTTCCCACACGTTGTGATAACCGTCCGATTCAAATTCCCGCTTTTCAATGCCAGTGACGGGAGCGCACTTGATAAAAAAGCCAGTGCAATCACAAACGGAAAACATATTCAGATTAAACATTTTTAAACCCTTTAAAATATGGTTATTGATGGTGTGTTTTCGGGGGGGGCTGCCCCCCCCTGTTCCTTATTCGGCTGTAGCCGAGTAGATACCCCTGCTCAGAGGGATAAATTCGCCGCCGTGGTTACGGTGGTAGCACCTGATCCACCAGTACACACGGTACGGAAGTTTAAAACCAGTTCCCTGCGCTTTGATCCCTTCCGCAAGTCCCAAAGAAATCAGGAGATTTTTTATCTGACAAAATTGTGTACCAGCAGTCAACGGGCTGTAATCTGCCGCCGATTTCTCAATAAAATCCTGCTCTGCGCTCCCTTCTACATAGGTAAAAGCCAATGAAGCATAGCCGCTGAGCTGGTCAACATTGGCGGCAGAATTAAACCGCTGTCCACCTTCAGTGAGAATCCAGTACATTACCTGCCGCAAAAAATTATCGGCAAGGGTTGGACGCTTTCCTTTGCCACTGCTAACGGCGGCGGCATTGGCGGCGTATTCTTCACGGGAGACATCACCAAGATAACCAAGGATCGAAACCAGCTTTTTAGCTCCCTTTTGGCTAATAAATGGAGCCGTACCGACTTCAGGAGCGCACAGGAGGGAGCGAAGATCATCCGCATTCTTGATTGTTTCTGAGATCTTGAAAAGCACTTTAGCGGCTTCTTCCATCTTGTCGGACGGCATCAGAGACAGCATTTTAATAGCCGATTGCCACTCTTTTTTGGCATTGGCTTTGGTTGCCATTGACGAGCGCACCTCAAAGCACTCACTAACGAGGGTTTTAATGTTTGCCATTTTGTTCTCCTTTATGGCGGGTTAATCGATACTGCTTACACTTTCAATTGTACGCTTTTTTATGCGTATGTGTACCCCAAAGTGTGCGTATATTGATCTAGATCAAAAACCCTTCACTGCTCCGCAGCTGCTTAAAAATTGTGCAATTTATGCAGAATTAAAGTTTCATAACTTCCGTTATTTTCCATTTTCAGCAAATAACGGAAGTTATACAGGTGGGTATTTGCCCAAAATGGAAAATACCACCTTGTGGGTAGTCGGTGGCAAATTGCTCCTAGGCGGTTTTTGCCGTCCGAACAGGCGAGGCGGTCGTCACAGCCTTGCCTAGGCTAGGCGCAACAGGCGAGGCACAGGCAAGGCGAGGCAGGCTGAGGCTAGGCACAGGCATTGGAGGCAAGCGAGCTTTTCACCGCCTTTTAAAGGCAAGAGGCGATTCTGTTCGAGGCAATAAATAAACCGAAGGCGGGCCTAGGCTGAAATTGATCCTAGGCTCTGAAAAACTGCGCCTAGGCTTAAGAGAACTGGGTGGCGCTTCTGCGCCTTTCAATGCGGGAAGCGTTTTCTGTTCCACGCCTAAAAATAACCGTAGCTGGCTCAAGAACAAGGAGGATCGACCAGCTACGGTTGAATGGCACTCGCCAAAGCGAGAGGAAGCCGTTGCAGGGGTGTAAGCAGTTTCGATCAACCTCCACTAAGGAGAAAACCCTGCAACGGCTTGTTGTGATGCCCCTTGGAAGGGGCTTGTTCGCATTATACAGCGGTTTTCATCGCTTGAAGCTCATTAAAACGCTTTGAACCGCTGGATTTTCGTTTCTGTGGCAGTTGCTCTAACTTGAACACAATTTTATTTGTCCTTGCGTCCTCCACAATGAATTCCGTATGGTTTTCAGGATGATTTTCGGCGATGATGTCCATCAACTCCCTGCAACTCCATTCCGCATCAAGCTGGGTCAATTCAACGCCAAAAATGCCAAACTTGGAATTCTTGCAAGATCTTTTTTCGGAGCGGAACATTACTCTGTATTCCGCTTGTTTGGAATTGTTCATTTTTTGATCCTCCTGAGATCAACTTCCTATGATTCAATTTTCCCATATGCGGACAAGAATGTAAAAGGCGTATGAAATCAATGTCTTGCGGAAATTCGGTTGCCTTGCAGGCAGGCTAGGCAGTGCCTGAAAGACAAAGACTCTTTTGAGCCTAGGAATGAAAGACTGCCTCGGTTTGAAAGACTCTTTCAAAGCCTAGGAGAAAAAGACTCTTTTATGCGCCTGACAATGGGAGACTTTCAAAGCCTGACGGCATAGGACTTTCAAAGCCTGACCATAGGGGACTCTTTTGAGCCTTTGGATGGAAGACTCCAAAATCAGAAAGGGGGGTTACCCCCCCTTCCCTGTTTACCAGTACTTCCCCGCTATCGGATCAACCCTAACCGCCGCTTGTAATCCGTTCCATACCTTGTCGCACCATTCATTGTCTATGTAATCCGCAATAGTGGTGTAATCCCTGTTACCCAAGACAATGGCAAAACCTCCTAACCTCTTTCCATCCTTGTCGTAGAACCACAGCCAAAAATCATCGCACATACCGTCTACCAGTTTGACAATTCCCCTTCCCGTAAGATCGTTGGAAAACAGCCCGTCCTCTTCGCAATCCTCATATTCAACCCTTGCCGCCCCTTCTCTTTTGGCAGAAGCAACCAACTTTCTAATGATGAATTCATCATCCTCGCAAAGATATTTTGCTATGTACTTCATTTTTGATCCTCCTAGATCAATGTGTTTGTCTATGGTGTAATTATCCCATATAAAACAATAGCTTGCAAAGGCGTATAAAGATTTTTGACGAAAATCAAAAACGAAATTTTCGGGTTTTATTGCGCCTAGGAAATGAAGTTTTTTATTGAGCCTAGGATCAAACCGATTTAAACGCCCCGTGCGGGGCTTGGAAGTGGTTTGGCTATAAGGGTACATAAAAGCCCCGAGGAACTTTCCTAGGGGCTTTATGGCGGGATTATGGCTATTCTTCGCTATCCTCTTCCTCTTCATTCATCAGATACATACCCTCTAAATACCGCTTGTCTTCTTCCGTATTGTAGAGCCATACCACCTTGGACATTACTCCCGTCAATTCGCATTTGGCAAAATCGGTTAACCACTCATCACTGTTTTTGTACGTGAGGATATCAAAGCAGTCGCCGTATTTCTCTTGGAACTTGACTACAGCATTGATCTCATCTTCCGACAAATTATCGGAGTCACCGTTAAAAAAGAACGGGAGCAGAAACTCATTGATCGCCACGAACATTTTTGATCCTCCTTTAGATCAAGTTGTTTTCTATGATTGAATTATCGCACATAGCTAAAATTTTATCTAAGGCGTATAAAGATTCTTGATTTGGATCAAAACGATTTTTTCTTCGGAATCAAGCATTTAAAGCCTATGCGCAAATGGAGTTTTCTGATCCTAGGCTTTGAATGACAAAAACCAAAAACCCCCTTTCGGGGGCTGGTGGTCGGGATTACTTTCCGAGGAAGTAGATTGAATGAACGGGCATTGAAAGCCAGTACGCTTTTCCTGTCTTGTAACCCTTGTTTTTCGGCATTTCGGGATTGAACTGGTTAACGAACATCCATACGTGCCGCATCGTTGAAACGCTGTAGCCGTCCCAAGTGCGCTTGAATTTCCCGTTCTTGATCGCCGCTACGATTGTTTGGTAAGAGCGGAGATACGTAACGCCGTTGAAAACGATAACTTCCGCATTACCCGTGAACGGCTTGCCGTTTGACTTGATCAACTTCATTTTAGATCCTCCTTAGATCTGTTTTTCTATGGTTCTATTATCGCACATACATAAAATTTTATCTAAGGCGTATAAAGATTCTTGATTTGGGTCAAAACGATTTTTTCTTCGAAATCAAGCATTTAAAGCCTAGGAAGAGTTGAACTTCCGCTCCTAGGCTCAATAAGAGCAAAGGAAAACCGCCCAAGATGGGCGGTCGGAAGGGTTACCAAGATTTCATCAATTCGTCAAGAATCTTGTAAAGCGGGTTTTTGCGGGTAACCGTCAGACAATCGGAAAACGTCAAGCCGTAAACCTCATAATCGGTTTTAACTCTGCCATTCTGCACATAGCCGTATTCATTGACGATGATGTTGCTGTCTGCCGTCAGGAAAACGAATTGACCATCTTTGACGTGCTTGACGGGGATCAATCCATCCGTGTACCCCTTCACCACAATTTCAAGCCGTTTTTGCAGGTTGTTCATTTTGATCCTCCTAGATCAAGTTGTTTTCTATGGTTTAATTATCCCGCAAAAACAAAGGGTTGGCAAAGGCGCATAAAAAATTTTCCGCACTGGTTGAATTGAGCATAGGCACAATAAAAACAAATTCTTCCTAGGCACAATAACCAAAAAACGAAAAAAGCAGGATCCCCCCTTTCGGGGGTTTTCCTGCTCTTGGGGGTTAGATGCTGACGTTATGGACTGCCGCCCACAGTTCCTCATAGTCCGCATTAGTGGCGCATCCAATGCTCTCATTGATGTCCTCGACAATCATTTTGAAGAGCTTTTCCTTGCTACCGTCAACCCGTGCGGGAGAGTACCAAGCGTATTCCTGATCATCGATGTTGAGCCAGTAGACTTCACCCGCCGCCACATCAGCAAGAATCTGCTCTTTCTTCTCGGGGTAAGCTTCAATCATTTCTTCAGCGTACAGGTCGATATCCTTCTTGTCGGTTTCCTTCTTGAAGGTAATCGTTGCGCCGTCCACAAACCACACAGAGAAAGTATTGAACTTCATTTTTCGATCCTCCTTAGATCGTCTTGTTTATCGATGATCCTATTATGGCACATAGCTAAAATTTTATCTAAGGCGTATAAAGTTTTTTGATTTAGATCAAAGGCGCTAAATAATTGATTTTTCAGTAATTACGCCTAGGAAAAGTTAATTTCTTTTTGTGCCTAGGATTTATTTGTTTTTATTGAGCCTAGGAAGAATTTTCAAATGGATTTTTCCAACGCCTTTTGACGCTGGAAGGAAAAACCTAGCCCCCTTTCGGGGGCTGTTCGGTTATTCTTCCTCTTCCTCCTCTTCTCCCTCTTCTTCCTTGAACTTGTCGTAAAGCCACTCTTCCAGCTCTCTCCGATCAATCAAGTCAATAATCATCCGAGAACTTTCAAAATTGCCGTAGCCGTCAAGCTTGAAATACGTGTCGTTAGGGTTGAAGTGACGAGAGTAAAAAGCCATCATAAGAGCTTTTTCAACGTCCCCGCCCGTGACCTCGTCGAGGTTGTCGGAATCCATCGTATAAACGATATCATCTTCCCGCCGCTCTTCTTCGCAGTATTCTTGCCAGTACTCCAGCACGAGGGAATCGTCCTGCATAACCTCGTCCACCATTTCGCTAAACTTATTCTCTGCCATTTTCGATCCTCCTTAAGATCGTTTGTTTTTCTATGGTTCTATTATCGCTCTTAATCAAACGCTTATCAAAGGCGGTTAAAGAAATTTTTATAACGCCTTTCAATGGATTTTTTGCGGATTTTTATTAACGCCTAGGATCAATTCAACTCAGAAAACTTTGTGGGTGGTATCGCTTCACCTACCCACAAAGTAGTAGTACTAGTACCACTGGCTCAGGAAGATTTTCAGTTCAAGAATCCCCATACACATCAGAATGCACAGAACAAACGTTCCGATGAAAATCCCTATGTTGATAATGGCGTTTTTCATTTTTGATCCTCCTTAGATCAGTTCATTTCCTATGCTTCCATTATCCCACATCGATTAAATTCTATCAAAGGCGGTTAAAGAACTTCCGCACGGGAATCCAGCCGTTTTAACGCCTAGGATCTTGAAAAATCCAGCTTTTTATGCGCCTAGGATCAGTGCGGTTTAACAGCCTAGCTATGCAACGCGCGACTCTGTGCGAGGCGTAAATAGAACCGAAGGCAACTGCGCCTTTCAATGCATACGACAACCTGCTCCGCCTCATAAACTGATCCGAAGCCGAGCCTTCCCTCTCGACCGCTCGAAAAGCTCCTCTCCAGCATCAGAAACGAAGCCTTTTGATCCGCACTGGGTTGTCTTGTGCGCCAGACCCCCTCTCATTTGCGTCAGGATTGTCTCTACGGGGCTTCCCGACCTCTTTTGGTACTGAGGTACTGGAAAGGTCTCCGAGACGCTCTGCGGGGCTATAAATGCCGTTTACGGGGATCGGGGTTTTCAGGGCTTGTCCGATGGATCGATTTTTAGCCCTTTCAACCGCCCTAGGAGGGGCGTGGAGGGGCTTGGCGACCCGAGGACGGGCAGGGATGGGCTGGAGGGGCTTCTTGTTCCGCACAGGGCTTCTGACACGGCTTTCCCAGCTCCAAAGTCAAGGCTCGCCTTCTTTTCTTTCTTTTCTTTGTACGTATATTTATATATTTATATATAAATATACTATTTCTTTTCTTTCTTTTCTTAAGAAATATTTTTATAAAAAAAAGAAAATTTTTAAGAATTTTTTAAGAAATTTAAGAAAAATTTAAAGAAAATTTAAAGAAAAATTTATATTTTTATTAATATAATTAATAAGTTAGATAAAAATTTAATGTTAAAGATAAAATGAAGGCAACTTGCCTTGCCTTCGCCTCACGGCGAAGGCTTGATGGTATAATTGCAGATTTTTCAGCCTCAACTTCAAAGACTCTTGAATGCCTGAAGAAGAAAGACTGTTAAAAAATTCAATAAAATCAAGCCTGTACATCAAAGACTGTCAGAATTTCATTTGAAAACCAAGAATTTTGAGGCATCTTCATCGTAGTTTTTTCTGACTTTTCCTAGGGAAATTTACCTAACCCACTGCGGAGAAATACCTAGACCTCCTCGGAATTTTCCAACCCCACTGCGGAACAAGAACAGGTTGCCCCGCCTTGACTCGGATCGAGTCGTTGCGGGAAAAAGATCGGGTTGCGCCTGACGGTGAACGGGGGCGAAAACCGCCCCCTACCTACTTGTGGATACTCCTTTATAACTACTTCTTTCTAGTTACTCAGGTACTCGTCAATCTTCTTTATGATGGCAAGATTCCAATCAGCCGAACCAAATTCGACCATACGGTGTTCGGGGCTGGTATGCCAGCAAATGTACTTGCCAGCCGTGCCAAAATAGACTCGAAGCTCCAAGCTTCCCCTGTTGATGTCGGGATAATCTTCCTCGGTGATGCGACTGGTCAAGCAGGATGGGTGTTTCCTGACTACGACAACATCCTTGAAATCAGGGACTGTTTCCTTGGCGGCACGGATGAAGGTGGGGATGAACAGCTCAAAATCGGCTTTTGCGAAAGTGGCGAACAACAGCATTTGATCCTCCTTATGAATCAACTTCCAATACCTGTATTTTAATGCGGTTTTTATTGATTGTGCGGGGTGTTTTCATACGCCTTTCCAGCAGGTTTTATTCGAGCCTGAGCGTTGGATAATTGACGCATTAAAAGCCTAGGTTTTGTACGGGCGAAAAAGAGCGGGGCAGAATATGCCCCGCAAAACGACAACCCGACACTTTGGAGAACTACAGCAGAACGTTGACCCTGCTTAAGCCCATCGTGTCGTAAAAAGCGATCCAGCGTGTTCCATCTGCCGTTGTACCGAAACGGTGTGCCATCGGCGTATACGCCATCACGGTGATTTCCGTGGAGATCTCAAGGAGCTTGCGCTCGATCTCATTGTTACGCTTGGCGATATCGCCAAGACTCATTTGGGTCGTTTCGGAGAGCTTCCTGTTAAGCTCAAAGATTATTGCCAAATCGGTGTCAACCTTGGCGGTGGTTTTCTCGTCCATTTTTGCTGTCCTCTCAGCGTTGATTGAAGATACTCCAATTATGCCGAATGCATAGAAATCTATCAAAGGCGTATGAAAGAATTTGAATCCGTTTCAAAGCCTAGGATCAGCATAAGACAAACAAAAACCGCCTTTGACGGCGGTTTGGTTGGTCAGAGATTGCCGAACAGGGCGTTATGCACTGCGAGCTTGTCTTCCTTCGGGAGGTGGCGGGTGCTGGCATAGAACGCTATCAAATCAGTGATGCGCTCCCCTGTGTACTGGATGTTGCCGAACAGCTTCAGATTGATGGCAATCTCCCGAAACAGCACCTCAAGGGCGTCATAAGCTTCTGTCGTGGGCTTGATGACCTTTTGGGCTTTCCTGATGTTTGCGAGAAGTTCCCTAGCGGTTTTCATTTGATCCTCCTTCAATCCCAAAGGGTCACGACAAAGCGGGGACAAATGTTTCTTGCGTCTTCCAAGCTCTGCCCTTCGGCATCGGGATTGTCTTTCTGCCAAAGTTGCCACGCCAAGTCATTCAGAGCATCGGCAAAACCCTGCGCATCGTACTTGCTGGTAAAGTACTGCTTGATGTCGCAAACCTTGGCGATGTCAAACCACTGATGGAAGACCTTCCAGTAGGGTTTTCCGCATATGTCCAGTCTGACCGTGTAGATCGTGTCGCTCATTTGATCCTCCTGAGATCATTTGTTTTCCGATAATCCAATTATCCCACCTGCATAGAACTTTATCAAAGGCGGTTGAATGGATTTCAAATGATTCAAAGCCTAGGAGATGATGTTTCCCGATCCTAGGCTTTGAATGGCGTGAAAGAAAAACCGCCCGTTGAGGGCGGTTTGCTTGTCATTCGTTCCGAGACTTGCCGAACACCGCAGAAGCGAGTGAAATCCGATCATCCATCGCCCACCGTCTCACATCCACGTTCTGAAAGTAGTACCGTGCTACCTTCCCAATGGGCTGGCAGAGAGCGTCATCGTTCAGCTTGACAATCACATCCAGCACGAGGTAGTCATTGAAGCTGTCCCAAAACTCATCATCGAGCAGAGTTTCAAGAGGAATCCAGCTGGTCTTGCTGATGGCTTCCATCAAATGACGCTGGCAGTATGCTTCCACTGACTGATACCAGTCGGTGATCGTGTCTTCCCAAGATGCTTCGGGATCGCTGTATTCGAAATAGTTCTTGATCAGCTTGGAGAAGTCTTTGTTGAAATCGATGTCGGCATCCCGCATCTTATCAAGCGTCTTGCTGAGACATTCCATAGTAACCATTATTTGATCCTCCTTAAGATCGGTTGTTTCTATGGTTTTATTATCACAGGATTCTCGTTACTTATCAAAGGCGTATAAAGTTTTTATTTCACGGTGTAAATCACATTAAAGCCTAGGATTGTCTCTATCAAAGTCTAGGCTCATTCCAGTCAAATGAAAACCGCCCTCAACGGGCGGTCTGTTTTATTTGTCATCAATGATGAGGGTATTCTTTGCCAAAAACCTCTTCCCACAAATCTAAGAATTGCCATCCTGCAATCTTATTAGACTCCTTAAAAGCACCAGTCGATGGGACTTGTGTTAAGTTGAGTATGGAGCGAAAGACCTCGAACGCTTTATACTCAGTCCAAATCTCTCTCATTGCTTGAATCCGTTCATTATGAGAATTGGGCTTGTTGTCAAGGAAAAAGTCCCGAATTATCTTAAGATAAGCTTGGTATTCGTAGGTAATGTATTGTTCCCACGTCATACGGGCGTGATGGCGGTATTCGTAGGATTCTAGGATGCATCCATAGAAGAAACAATTGTCAATGCCCTTCTCCCTTTGGGCGACAATCTGACGAACTTGAGCGATTGACAGCATTTTGACCCTCCTTAAGATCAAGCTTTCTATGGTTTTATTATCGCAGGATTCTCGTCACTTATCAAAGGCGTATAAAGCTTTTATTTCACGGCGCAAATCACATTAAAGCCTAGGATTATTCCAGCCAAATGAAAACCGCCCCGAAGGGCGGCTTCCATTCAGATCCTTATCACTCTCTTTCCGTCCTGCGTAATCTCCGCAAGCATCCAGTTCGAAGACCAGTCATCCACCAAGCGGAGACGCAGGTAATGGTGTTCGAAGTCATAGCCGATGTCATACAGCATCCACCTCTCGTCTTTCCCTTCCAAGGAGATGGTGTTCACAATTGTCCTGACGGCTCTGCCATACTGTGCCGTGGTCATATGACCGCAAGCATACTTGGAAACCATCTCGACTGCTTTCCCGACCCGCTGAAGTTGCGACTTGTTCATTTGATCCTCCTTAGATCATCCGTCTTTCTATGGTTCTATTATCCCGCCAATGAAAACTCTTTTCAAAGGCGTATAAAGAAATTTATCGAAGCTTTTCAAGCATTTAAGCCTAGGAATTGATCGTTTTATTAACGCCTAGGAACAGGTTGTTTTATTAACGCCTAGGCTCATATCAAACAAAGCTTTCAAACGCCTTTGACAAAAGCCACCCTTGATGGGTGGCTTGTCTTTATTGCGCCTTTGAGAACTGGATCTTGGGAACATCGTCCCAAGCGTA
>Ga0326511_10004534_pt1 | contig 11030 bp, 7 predicted proteins | sample 0_2496_0518_D_FD_203701 | JGI IMG/M metagenome (GOLD analysis project Ga0326511, IMG submission 203701) | Bovine rumen microbial communities from UC Davis, California, United States - 0_2496_0518 | ecosystem: Host-associated > Mammals > Digestive system > Stomach > Rumen | place: USA: California...
TACACCATGCCTAAGGATAAGCATATATCAGAGATTAAAGGTAATTACGTAAAGTGATGAAAAAGACTATATATATTATAATAGGTGTATTCGCACTCACCTCGCTTGCTGGTTGCGGACTCTACAAAAAGTATGAGCGTCCTGAAATCAATGTCGATGGCTTGGTGCGCGATACAGCCCGCACCGATGTAGTGTTGCCAGCCTCTGCCGATACCACCAACTTCGGTGATGTGGCTTGGCAGGAGGTGTTCACCGACCCGCAGCTGCAGGAATTCATCCGTCTGTCGCTGGAGAAGAACTTCGACCTGCTCAAGGCAGCCGAAAACGTAAAGATGGCTGAGGCACAGCTCAAGTCAGCACGCCTTGCCTTCCTTCCTTCTTTCAGTTTCCGTCCCACGGGCTCACTGTCTAAGGTGCTCAGTGGTCCTAACAGAGACGAGGATATGTCGAGAACCTACGACCTGCCTCTCATGGCAACCTGGAATGTTGACCTCTTTGGCAACCTGCTCTCCCAGAACCGTAGCTCCAAGGCTGCCCTCATAGCGTCTAAGGACTACCAGCAGGCTGTAAGGAGCAGAGTGATATGTGGTGTGGCAAACACCTACTACACACTCCTCTTGCTCGACCGCCAGCTTGAGATACTCAGCGATATGGAACAGATAACCAAGGAGAACTGGGATATGATGAAACTGCAGAAGGAACTGCGTGGTGCTCGTGAAACCGCCGTAGTATCTGCACAGGCAGCTCATCTCAATGTCAAGTCACAGAAGATAGACATGCTGCGCCAGATACGTGAGACAGAGAACACCCTCTCACTCCTTCTCGGTCAGCCAGCCCACAGCATGGGTCGTGGCCGACTCGACGACCAGCAGCTCCCAACTACCTTCGCTACAGGCGTCAACATCAAGCTGTTCTCTAACCGTCCTGATGTGCATGCAGCCGAGATGAATCTGGCACAGTGCTTCTATAACATACAGACAGCACGCAGCAAGTTCTATCCAGCCCTCTCCATCGGTTCAGGTCAGGCTACAGGCCTCTTCACCTTCACCCAGGCGGCTACGGGCAATGAGGTCAATCCAGCCTACTGGCTCTTCAATGCTGTAGCAACCCTCACTCAGCCTATCTTCCAGAACGGCAAGCTCGTGGCAGGCCTCAAGGTGGCTAAGGCAAAATACCAGCAGGCATACAACGACTGGGAATACTCTATCCTCAGCGCAGGCTCTGAAATCAGCAATGCCCTCACGCTCTATAACAGCAGCAACCAGAAGGGCATCGTCGATCGCGAGCGAGTAGAGGTGCTCACCAAGAATGTTGACTACACCCGCGACCTCTACAAGATGGGCTCTAGCACCTACCTCGAGGTTATCACAGCCCAGCAGAACCTGCTCAATGCCGAAATCAACCAGGCAGCCGACGACTTCAACAAGATGCAAGCCGTCATAAACCTCTACAGCGCATTGGGAGGAGGAAGGGAATAATTGAGGCACTCAGGTATTGTCCTTTAACTCCTAAGCGGCTGCAAGCCGCGATAACTCCTTTTAACTCCTTTAACTTCTAAGATAAAATGATTTCCGACAAAGCATACATAGACCCAAGGGCAAAGCTCGGCAAGAACGTAACCGTTATGCCGTTTGCCTATATCGAGGGTGATGTGGAGATAGGCGACGACTGCATCATCTATCCCTTCACCAGTATAATGAATGGTACGCGCATGGGCAAGAATAATAAGGTGCACCAAGGCTCCGTTATCAGTGCCATACCCCAGGACTTCAAATATCATGGGGGCAATACGCTCACCATCATAGGCGACAACAACATCATACGTGAAAACGTCACCATAGCACGCTCCAGCGTTGAGGCTACCAGTGCTGAGGATGAGTCTCCTGCCACTCGCATAGCCGACAACAATTTCTTCATGGAGGGAGTGCACATCTGTCACGATGTGCATGTGGGCTACGACAACGTCATAGGCTACGGCTGCAAGATAGCAGGCAAGGTGGTGATAGAGGACGATGTAATCCTCTCCACCAACGTAGTAGTCAATGCCAATGCCCGCATAGGCAGAGACGCTATGGTGGGCGCCAACGCTTTTGTCACCAAGGATGTACCACCATACATCATAGCCATCAACAACCCTATAGAGTATGCTGGTGCCAACACCCATACCATGGAGCGTCTGGGCAAGGATGAGAAGGTCATAGCCCACATAGCCAATGCCTACCGTCTGGTGTTCAACGGTCAGAACGACATACTCGACGTATGTCGCCAGATAGAGCAGCAGATACCTGACGGCAAGGAGATTCGCAACATAGTGAAGTTCCTTCGCGAGTCAGAGGTGGGACTCATCACCAAGATGTAAGACTTATAAAACATATCTTTGCACTTTTTGATAAATTTTCGAGGCAGGATGTTGTGAAACATCCTGCCTTTTTTTGTTTCTGTTGCCTTTTTATTTATTGACCACGGATCACTCGGATTATCACGGATTTTCTATTCGTGTCTAACCTCTGTTGTTTTTGGATTATCACAGATGTTATCCGTGTCCATCCGTGCTATCCGTGGTCTTTTTTTGATTTAACGATAATGTTGTCCCGGTTGTCCTTGTTGTCTTTTTATTTATTGACCACGGATCACTCGGATTATCACGGATTTTCTATTCGTGTCTAACCTCTGTTGTTTTTGGATTATCACAGATGTTATCCGTGTTCATCCGTGCTATCCGTGGTCTCTTTTTTTTACCACGGATTACTCGGATTATCACGGATGATTGATTTGAAAACAACCAGAACAACTCTGTTCAACTCTATTTTGGTATTTCGGCAAACATGCCGAAATGCTTTTTCATCCCCCAGTTCAGCAGGTTTGCTGAACTGACCTATCTTTGTTGTTATCCGTTGTCCCTGTTGTCTTTTTATCCTTCCGTGTCCATCCGTGCTATCCGTGGTCTTTTTTTGATTTAACGATAATGTTGTTTTATGTTGTTCTGGTTGTTTTTTCTTCTCCTCCTCACACCCATATTACGGGAAAAAAAGTAGAGTTATTCCTCCTTTTTTGTCACTTGATATAGCACAAGAAATTATGTTTTTTGCTGTTATATCAGACAGATACTCTTGCGTATTATTCCGAAAACATGTACTTTTGCACCACTTTTCAGAGGAAGTACAACACAAATACAGAATTAACTGCCATAAATGCAGGGATAAGGAATAATCAGGCTTAAGAAATGAAGAGTAACGTCATTTTGAGTGTAAAGATTGGTCGGAAAGGAAAAGGATAACAAGTTAATATATATATATATTAGGTATGGTAAAAAAGTTTTTTCTGCTACTCCTCGTAGCAATGTTAAACGTTGTGGCGTGGGCAACAGATGTGTTGCACATCAACACGCAGTATCCTGAAGGAAAAGATCACTATGTTGTCCATGTAGGTGATACAAAGTTTGCTGAGCCAGCTGTTACAGTAAGAGATGAGTCCAGCAACGATGTGACAAGCAGCTACAGTATTGTTTATTCTATCTGTGGTGCGAGCAATGGAGATTATCCTGGCACGGAAAGTGTCAGCCCTCGTGGTGTTACCATTGTAACAGATAATAATACTGACGGCGGTAATCAAACAGGCACCACTGTGGAGAAATACTACGGTGATGTAGTTATGGGTAAGGCAGGTACAGTGTGGATTAAAGTAACTGCTACCAAGAAGAGTGACAGCTCAGTACTCCCTGCAGCATACTACAAGATAGGTATTGAGTCGCTCACTGCCGATCTTGAGTTTACTCCGACATTGACCAAACCTACGGCGTCTCTGTCTGTAAACACGATGCCATTGGCAGATAATCCCTCTAATGTGCGCAAGGCAGAGCTTATGCTTCCTACGTATGTTATCACTACTACAAATACTGGTGGCATCGTAACGAATATTACAGACCGTTATAATGTGAGCATAGAATATACTCATAATACAGGCACACACGCTCTTTCCTTTGATAATTCTACAACTCCTACAAAGTTGCAGCGTGCTTCTGAGGCTGCATGGGTTGGTTCAGAGACAGGTACTCTGACCTATACTTTCACTCCAAAGAGCGAATATACAGGCTATTATGCTAACATTACGCAGACTGTGAATGTTACTTTCAATGCTCTAAGCGGTGCAACAAAGAAAACAGTTGAGCTCGCTTTTCAGCGTAATAACTTCAAGCAGGAAAACGTAACATACGATGAAACTGAGAGGGCATATACCATTCATGTCTATAAGTTTGGTCAGAGCGACCTTCTTGATAATTCTGGTAATCTTATAAATAACAACTATCAGTATAAGACCCCTACGCCATCATTGTTGTCAGACGGTGGTTCATTGCCTATCAACACTTCAGGTGGTGGAGGCAGTTGGGGAGATTTTCAGTTGCTTTATAAGATTGTAGAGGATAATACATATTTTGATGACTGTCAGTTCCTCTACTACAACAGGTCAGGTTCAGTACAGGCAGCAGACGAGAAAACTGGTCTTACCATCGGTGACTACCAGTATCAGGTGTCAAAGCCTGGAAAGGTAAAGGTTGCCGTTTATGGTGTATTGGCAACTGGAGACAGTTTTGCCAATTATGCTACAGACCTCAAGGCGATGTATGAGGCAAAGAAAGACGGAGAGGATAACGACCTTGTAATCGAAGATGATTACAAAAATAAGTATATAGTATATACCGAGCCGCAATATTTCTATATTGACGTGATGAAGCGCAAGCCTTCTATCGTTATGACACCAGATGCAAGCAGCATACAGTTCTTGGAGAATGATGTCATAACAATGGACAAGCGTATTGAGATTTCTGCAGTGAAAGGAGAAGACAGCAACGGTATTGCCGGTGCTCTGAAGTTTGCCGAGAACGATGGCTGGAGCGACCACTTCGCCTATCAGTTCTTTATCTCCGATCGTCTGTCAGCAGAGCTGATACACATCGACTGGTATGCATATTCTGCTACAGGAGATACTAATGCCAGTCATCCGACATGGAATGCTAATCAGGGCGACCAGTATTCTTTCATCGACTGGCACGCTACAGGTACTAAGGCTTCAGAGAATAAGCTTATCCAGGCTGGAGATATAATAAAGACTACTGGGACAATAACAGTTACTGCAACAGAGGACTTTAATGTCTATACAGCTGGTGTACCAAATCGTAATCTCATAGGGCAGTCTGTAGACATAGGTGGAACGAGTGTACTCGTGACACCAGCAAACATAGAAAAACTTGTAGGCTTGAAGAAGGGTGAAACTGTCACTCTCGACAAGTATGTTCTTATTACAGCAGAGAATCTGAAATCATACTCTGGCACACATACTTATCTCGACGAAGGCGACTTTGAGAAGGGTATCACCTACAACTCAATGAAAGGTTATGGCAACGAGGATTGGAAGATTACATTTACAGCAGATGGAAATTACCCAATACCTTACACTGCACGTCCTTGGAACCACACCAAGTGGGATAACTCTGACGAGAAGACTATTACATTCCATGTTGTAGAAACTCCATACCCCACAGCTATCAGGCTGAGCTATAAGTATAAGGTAATAAAGGAGAGCGAAGTAATATTAGCACCTACAGACAAGGTTGTAGTACCTTCATGGAACGACTATGACGTGACGGTAGAGGGTGGTTTCCGCTATTCAAAGAGCACACCCACTCCTGACACGTATAATGGCTTCAGGTATACATTCAGTGGTACTGAAGATACTGATTACACAGTATCAGGAAACATCCAAACCCACAAAGAAACAAAATGTACCCTTAACACCCTGACTGGTGAGATAAACACATCAGCTGGTAAAGCTGGAGAATTTACCGTATTGGTAAATGCGAGCCATAATAGTGGATACACCAAATATGCCGACCCTTCACAGGAACAATATACCATACGTATAGTAAGCAATGCCGGTCTGGCTCGTTGGGAGATTATTTCATCATGCAAAGGTTCTGATGTACATGGCTCAAATCCACGTTTTACAGACATAAAAGATGCTAACGGCAGAATGCACTTCTTGACGAAGTCAGGATATAGTGAGAGTACAGACGGTTCTGATGCAGGTGACATATATGGTGGAACAGTAATAGAAGGTGTGCCAGGCATATCAATGACAATTGGTGCACCAGCTGCCGACCACCATTCTGCTGCCGACTGGGAGGCTGTAGCTACTGACGTTGATACTAAAAAGTGTGATGCAGCAGAAACCAAATCTGTTATAGTAAGGTCTGTTGCCCCAGTGGAGCTTGACCAGGAGACAAAGGAGGGCATACCTACTGGTGGCGCGTTCTATCAGTTTAATCCAACCGTAAACGGATACCTTACTATTGACGCAAAGATATACGGTGGTCATACTATCGTGCTCATCTCTCGCTTGAGCAGTGGAGAGATTGTTGATGAGATATTCAGGGTAAATGACCTGACAGCTGACGAAAAGACAGCAATGGAGGAAGCTGGTACCACAACATTCGCAGTAGAGAATGCTGTTACCAACCTGTATGGTGACTATACCTTCAAGAAGGCTCTGCTTGCCGGCGAGACATACTACCTCTATGACGTAACCAACAGTATGGAGCTTAACCTGCATGGTTTCAGCTATACCCCTGCATACGTATTTGACCGTAACACTACTATCACAGAGTCACAAACCCCGATTTCTGCTGTTACGTTCATGAATGGTCTCGTAAGCACTGTGCCTACGCTGCTGGGTTCTGTTGATGCACCAGTGACATTTCAAGTTCTTGATGAAGCAGAGAGTCCTGATGCTGGCGTTACGCCATCTTCTTTCCTTACAGTAGATTCCAAGGGCAAATTAAACCCTCTGCAGATGACGCTGAAGGGTGACGGCAGTGTGTTCAAACTGCGTGTAAAGGCTACTGTCAGCTCTACTGATGCAGGCACATGGGGAAACTGCGTGGCAAAGAGCACATACTTCGACATCTCTATTATCGACATTCCTACCTATGCGGTCAGCAACGATATGGACAAGTTTGCCAACATAGAAGTAGGCAAGGAGGTTACAACCGAGAATATCTCTACAGACATCACCATGACCTATGGCGGATGGAAAGAGGCAAGCGGAGAAGACCAGAAGTATCATGAGGACTACAAAGACGGTGCCAAGGAAGATACCTGGACATTCAAGAGCACAGGTGGTCCTGCAAGCCGTATAGGTAGTGAGCTGGCAGATAATGATCTTGAGTATAATAGGACCATTGACGGCTTTGAGTTCTTCAACGCCGGCAACAACAACCCTGTGGACGAATTGAATATGGCTGCTCTGCAGAAAGTGTCAGAAAAGCAACCTATAGGTAATGATAACTCTTATTCTTATGGTAGTGGTACTGACTATGAAATAAGTACAACAACATATTACAACACAACCTACCGCCTCCCTGCTCGTGGTGCTTACCTGAAGTTTGAGCCTCGCGAGAGTGGTACTTTGATAGTATATCTTGTGCAGAACGGCTCTTGTGACTACCACGAGGGAGTAGTTAATATCAATAAGGAATACCAGATAAAGTGGCGTCCGCTCTATATTACAGACGAGACGGGTAAGCCTGTGGACATGGAGGATAACTTCTCTGGTACTCAATTCTTGCCTACGGGTAATGATAATACCCATCGTGGCTCGTTCACCCTTGGCATTTCCCGTTGCGGAAAGAACCCTGATGCAATACGTGCGGCATGGGATATTGGCGGAGCTTCATCAGGAAATGTGGAAAGTGGCTGTGCTTTTGACTGGAGTGAGTTCAAGGGAACGGCAGCAGACAGGACTGCCCTGCTTGATGCATGGCCAGTAAAGGGAGAACGTGAGAGTATCATCCGCCTTACAAATGGTGGCTTCGTATTGCCTCATAAGGCATACGTGCGCTATGCCTTCCACGTAAAGGCTGGTAAGACATACTTCGTGTTCCAGCCTGGCAGTAAGCCTGAATTTGGTGGGTTCTCATTCCTGCCTGTAGGCTATCCTTCTACGTGTAAGTATGCTGTAACGAGTAAGCCTGGTGCCCTCAGATATAATCTTACCAATCAGGAGAAAAACTATAGTGGTGCTGCGGCATCAACAACTGAGACCAATGCAACCTATGATGCAAACGGTATAGCAGAGGATAAGGCTGTTACAAGCAGAGACATCAACTTTAGTTGGGACAAGTCGGCTACTCTGTTTACTACAAACAAGGAGAACCTCGTCCTGACTATAAATGACAGGCGTAATACAGAACTGCCCGGACAGTTAAACGCAGGCGCAGATGCTAGTACATTGGTTCCACGTTCTATGACTGCCGACAAGTGGGATGCTCTCTGTTTGCCATTCTCTGTAAGCGAGCGTGAGATGAAGCGTGTGTTTGGTGATGGTTACGTGTTGCTGACATGTGATGGAGTGAACGCAAACAAGCAGCTCCACTTCGTTCGCCATGCTAACCGCTATGTTGAGGCTGGTCGTCCATATCTCATTAAGCCAACCCAAGATGTGGAAACCCTCACGTTCCATAACGTGACGATAGAGGGTGCTGCAACAGTAAAAAATCTCGCCAACGATGACGTAAAGGTAACTTCCCCAAGCCGTTTTGATGTTAAAGTGAACGATGGCGAATATACCTTTAAGGGAACTCTCATGCGCACAAATCTGCCACAAAACTCGATATTTGCCAAGGAAGAGGGACTGTATATTTCAACCACACCTACAGCAAGTGCAAGGATAGGTGGCTACAGGGCATTCTTCCAAAAGAATGACGTCGTTTCGCCAGAGAGTCTGAGCATGGCATTCTCTTATGAAGACTTGACTCCAGAAGGTGTTGAGAGCGATATACCTACGGGGGTTATCATAGTAGAGGGTACTACGGGCTCCATCCATGAGGTGAGCAGATCTGCTGCCATATATAATATCAGTGGTCAGAAGTATAGTGACAATCCTCTTGACATCAACGGTGCGCCAAGTGGTGTATATGTAGTTGGTGGACATACTATTGTAAAGTAACTGAGTTGTGTCAAACTTAAAAAGTAGAACAAGATGAAGAAACTATATATAAGTCCGCAGATAGTATTTGAGCCTCTTGAGGATGAGGAACTGATGATAGCTATGTCGCATACGCAGACAGAGTCACGCATCATAGATCCTGATGCAACTTATACTGATACCCCAGGCTTGATAGGCGAGAGTGACGCTCCAATAGTTATTACCCCAGGTACAGATACTGGCAATGACTAATCCCCTCTCCGCTTAACCATACATAATGAATATATTACGACGGAGCCATTCCTTCACCCAAGAAAGGGTAGGGAGTGGCTCCGCTTTTTTTTTGGAATTGCCTAAAAAAAACGGAAAAATAAAAAATAAGCAAAAAAAGTTGCGCATTTGGGAAACAATTTGTACCTTTGCAAACGATATATATAAAGAGATGGAACAGACGGTTTTTGAACTTGAGTTGCTCGAAGAAGCCAGGGATTTCCTGAAATCTCAAACAAAGGAGATACGTGGCAAAATAGGATACAATATCCGACGTGTACAAAAGGGTGAACGTGATAAGGAACTTTTTAAGAAACTAGATGGCACGGATATATGGGAGTTCCGCACTATCTATAATAAGGTTTGTTACAGATTATTTGCCTTTTGGGATAGTGACATTAACACTTTAGTCGTAGCAACTCATGGTTTGGTGAAGAAAACGCAGAAGACCCCACCTAATGAAATTAAAAAGGCAGAAAAACTAAGAAAACAGTATTTCGATAATAAGAAGCAATAGTTATGAGACAGGTAGGAAATATGAAACTTTACAACTTCGAGGATATTCTGGAGGAGGATTACGGTAAGGTAGGAGAACCCGAGCGTGATAAATTTGAACGCAGCGTGGATGAGGCTGTGCAGGCATATCGCGTTGGTGAGGCTATCAGGCAAGCGAGGGAGGCTCAAAAGCTGACTCAGGCGCAGCTGGGTGAAAAAATGGGAGTGCAGAGGTCACAAGTTTGTCGCATAGAGAGTGGAAAGAGCATTTCACTTGCCTCAATGATGCGTGCGTTTCGTGCGTTGGGTGTACAGGTGGCACTCGAAATGAAAGGTGTTGGCAGAGTGGCACTCTAACTCCGCTTTCACCCTTGAATTCTTCGGCTGGCACAAAAGGAAGTTTTTATACTTTTCTTTGGAGGATTAAAACAAAGTTTGTAATCTCTGTCTTGGATGGGGGTTGTGGATATTAAAACAATGTGATAAAGATCAAATAAAGGAGGATAAGAAATGAATACTATTATTATTGTAATGACGATGGCTGCTGTAGCAACCATTGGAGGCATTTATTTCACTTTCGTAGATAAGAAATAACAAAACGCGCATAACAGGGCAGAGCCATTCCTTCACCCAATAAAGGGTAGGGAGTGGCTCCGCTTTTTCCTCCAAATCTTTGGAATTGCAGAAGCATTACCTCTGCATGCAGAAGCATTACTTCTGCAGCTAAAAGCATTACTTCTGCAGCTAAAAGCATTACTTTTACCTTTTCGTCAGAAAATTGCCTGATTTCTAATTTCTAATCACTAATTTCACGAAAAAATGCAGGTTTTTCGCGAGAAACCTCACTAAGGTCACTTGGTGTTCTCTTATCCCAGTGTTTATGCGGCTTCACGCAAGTGACCTGTCTTTGAGATACCTCACTTATACCTCACTTACAGGTCACTTAGAGGTCACTTCGTCTATGTATAAAATGTTGTCCCTGTTGTTCTGGTTGTCGTCTATTTACCTCGCGCTTTGGTTAAAAAATATTAAAGTTGAGGCGCAAATCTATCCTTGAGCCCTTGAACTTTTGAACCTTTGAACTATTTTTCGTAACTTTGCAGCCGCTTTTGCGATTTTCCTTCGGAATAATTGCACCTGAAACCGCAACCGCTGGCGCCGACCAAGTTGCGTACTATTATCAACATTTTAAACCAATTGAAAGAAATGGATTTAATCAAAGTTGCTGAAGAGGCATTCGCTACTGGCAAGCAGTTCCCTAAGTTTAAGGCTGGTGACACTGTAAC
>Ga0326511_10004535_pt1 | contig 11030 bp, 5 predicted proteins | sample 0_2496_0518_D_FD_203701 | JGI IMG/M metagenome (GOLD analysis project Ga0326511, IMG submission 203701) | Bovine rumen microbial communities from UC Davis, California, United States - 0_2496_0518 | ecosystem: Host-associated > Mammals > Digestive system > Stomach > Rumen | place: USA: California...
GCCTGGCAATACCCGACCTTCAGTTCATCCAGCCGCCCCAGGTGGGTTTCCAGCCGGCGGGTGAACGCGTCCCAGTCCTTGGGCGCGCTGCTCCAGCCCGATTCGGCGATGGCGCACATCCGCGGCCAGGCCATGTACTCCACGCGGGCGGGCGTGGGCATGTACTCCGTCCAGACGCAGCCTTCGACGCCGATGATGTATTTCTGCTGTTCCGCATCCAGCACCTCGGGCACCGGATTGTACTCATACATCGTGCGCAGCAGGGTGGGGCCGCCCATGGCGAGAGGCTCGCTGTCGGGGTCGGCCTGCCAGTAATCCAGGTAGTACTTGGGATAGGGCGCCATCACCACCTCGTGGTGCTGCTGGGCGGCCTTGATGCCGCCTTCCTCCCCCAGCCAGGACATCACCCGCGCGTTCGGCGCCAGGCCGCCCTGGAGGATTTCGTCCCAGCCGATGATCTGCCGGCCCTTCGAATTGATGTATTTCTCCATCCGCTGGATGAACCAGCTCTGCAGTTCGAACTCGTCCTTCAGGCCTTCGCGGCGGATGAGCGCCTGACAGTGCGGGCACGCCTTCCAGCTGGCCTTGGGGCACTCGTCCCCGCCGACATGGATCAGTTCCGAGGGGAAGAGGTCGATCACTTCGTCGAAGACGTCCTCCAGGAACGCGAAGGTCTCCTCCTTCGGGCAGTACACCTGCTTGAAGACCCCCCACTTGGTGGCGGTCTCGTAATGGTCCTCCAGGCCGCAGCTCAGCTCGGGATAGCAGGAGATGGCCGCCAGGGCATGGCCGGGGAGCTCGATCTCCGGGATGATGGTGACATACCGCTCCGCGGCATACTGCACCAGTTCGCGGACCTGTTCCTGCGTGTAATACCCGCCATACGGCGTTCCGTCATAGACACCCGAAGAGAGGGAGCCGATGACGGTTTCCTTGCGCCACTGTCCCTTTTCGGTAAGCAGCGGATACTTCTTGATCTCCAGCCGCCAGCCCTGGTCTTCGGTGAGGTGCCAGTGGAACCGGTTCACCTTGTGGAAGGCCATCACGTCGATGTATTTCTTCAGGAAATCGACCTCGAAGAAATGCAGGCAGCAGTCCAGGTGCATGCCCCGGTAGGAGAAACGGGGGGCGTCCTCGATGTCCACCGCCGGAAGGACCCAGTCCACGCCGCTGATGCGGCTGTCGGACAGGCATTCGGCGGGAAGCAGCTGCAGAAGCGTCTGCAGGGCGTAGAAGGCGCCGGCTCCGTCAGAACTTTCAATGAGGACCCGGCCGCTTTCCACCCGCAGGAGGTATCCTTCCGCGGGGTAGCCGTCGGCCTGCATGAAATAGATACCGCCGCTCTGCGGGAATTCTTCCGCGAAGCGGAGCGGTTTCCCGGTCACGGTCCCGAAACGTTCGGCGAGGAATCCCGCCGTACGCGCGAATTCCTCGGGGCCGTCCACCCAGATGGGTGTGTCGGCCGTAATCCGGAACGAACCCTCCAGCATCTGGAGATGGGCGGGCAGCGGGATGATCTGCGGAGCGGCCGGCTCCTGTCCCTTCGGGGAACAGGCGGCTATCAGCAGCGCGAGCAGGAGGATGGCGTGTCGTCTCATGGCTGGAATGTTTTGGTGACCGTCTTTCCGAGCGGCCGGCCGGCGCGGGTGAAACCGCGGGCCTTGATCACCGCATCCTTGTCCACCTGGAACGGAACGCCGTCATAAACGGGGCTGTTCTTCGTCGGCTCGCTGCCGTCCAGGGTATACCGGACCACGCCCTCCGGATCGTCCAGCTCCAGGTTCATCGGCTTGGGGAACGGGAGGTTGCGGTCATAGTCGAAGATGACATCGTGGAAAACCGGGCAGTAGGCCACGTCCTTCAGGTCCAGGCGCCGCAGCACCTTGGGCATCCGGCGGCGGAAGGATTCCCAGTCCTTGTTGGACCGGGCCGTCCATCCCACTTCGGCCGCCGCGACATTGCGCGGGAAGGCCTGGTACTCGGCGGTCGCATTGTCGGGGACATATTCCGTCCACAGGCACGTCTCGTAGCCGACGATGTACTTGGCGCTCAAGTCCGCCAGGGAATCCACGACGGGATAGTAATTGTACACTTTCTTGAGAGGCATGAAGATCTCCTGCGCCACATTGTCCGCCTGATCCTCCTGCTTGTTGTCCAGGTAGCACCAGCGGTTGGGGGTGAGGATCACCCGGATGCCGCGCTTGATGCCCTTCGCGCACGGCGCATGGCCGCGGTAGGACATGGCGATCGGGTCCTCCAGGGCGCCCCCGTCCAGGATTTCGTCCCAGCCGATGACCGTCTTTCCGTGCTTGCGGAGGAAATCGCCCATCCGTTTCACGAAGAAGGTCTGGAGCTCCTCCACCGAATCCAGCCCGAGGACCGTCATCAGGTCCTGGCAGTACTGGCTCTGCAGGTAGGCATCCTTCGGGGCCTCGTCGCCGCCGATATGGTACAGCGGAGACGGGAACAGCTCGAAGAGCTCGGTGAAGACATCCTCCAGGAACCGGAAGGTGGTCGCCGTGGGCGCGTACAGGTTCTTCCAGATGCCCCAGCGGGTCTGGACCTCATAGGTGCTGTCCGGGAAGCAGCTCAGTTCGGGATACGCCGCGATGGCGGCCGTGCTGTGGCCGGGGATCTCCACTTCGGGGATCACGGTCACGCAGCGCCGGCGGGCGTATTCCACGACCTCGCGGATGTCGTCCTTGGTGTAGAAACCGCCGTGCGGGATGCCGTTGCCGATCCCGCTGTGCCAGGCCGTCTCCTTGCGCCAGGCCCCGACCTCGGTGAGGCGGGGATACTTGTCGATCTGGATGCGCCAGCCCTGGTCCTCGGTCAGGTGCCAGTGGAACATGTTCTGCTTGTGCATCGCCATCAGGTCGATGAACTTCATGACCTCCTCCTTCGGGAAGAAGAAGCGGCCGCTGTCGAACAGGGTTCCACGGTACCAGAAAGCGGGTTCATCCTCGATGGCGCAGCAAGGGACCGTCCATTTCTTCACGCCCTTCGCGCGGGTTTTCCCATAAATTTCCGCGGGAAGGAGCTGCAGGATGGTCTGCAGGCCATAGAAGGCGCCGTTCACTTCGGAAGCTTCCAGGAGGATGCCGTCGGGATCGACCTGCAGCCGGTAGGCTTCCAGGCCCAGGCCCGGCACCTTCCGGAGCACGACCGCCGCGCCCTTTCCGGAAAGCGGGAATCCCGTCGCCAGGGCGACCTGCGCCCGGAAGTCTTCCGCGACTTCCGCGAACGCGTCGTCCTCGACCACCAGGGCCGTCGCCTTGTTCAGGACGAACTCCCCGGGGGCCTCGACGAGGCGCTTGGGCAGCGGGACGATGTCATAGCGCGGCGACGCCGCCCAGACGGAAACGCCCACGGCCCAGGCCGCGACCACGCTGAGGATCCTTTTCGTACGCATCATCATTCACTCTCGATGGTTTCACGGATCGTCCGGAGCACGCCCTCCCGGTAGGTGGCAGGCATCCGGTCCGAAAGCGGATAGGGCGCCTTGATATACACGTGCATCTGCTCGATCTCGTATTCATAGCCCTTGCGCACCTCGTAAGCGTGCTCCGAGGGCAGGTAGGAATTCTGGCCATTGGTGTAGCCGGCGAAGAAGACGGTCCGGTCGGGGAAAGACGCCCGGGCCTCCATCTGGTATTCGCAGAAAGGTTCTCCGTCCGAGAAGAAGAAGAGGACACCGTCCACGTCCAGGCCATGCAGGTGATACCGCAGCTTGGAGGGAACGGGGCCTTCGGCGAAGCGCTCGAGGATCTCGTCTTTCCAGTTCATCACGTCATCCGCGAAGCGCGGGAAGGTGGTCCGGGCCGTGGCGGCGAGCGAGTCGGCATGGCGGATCACCGCCTCCGGCGTCACTTCCGCAATCTGGTACGGCAGGTCCACCGTCTCGTTCACCAGGCGCAGGAGCCCCTTCGCAGGGACTTTCTCGAAAGGAATGCCCTTCAGCGCATCGGCGATCTCCTTGCCGGTCCGCTCCGCATACTCCACGCGCCCCGGGCCTTCCGCCGGATCCATGTTGCCGGCGGCGCCCGTCAGCTGGAACACTTCCCCGCCCCAGATCTCGGACAAGTACCGGGCGTAGATGCCGGGATAGTCCGAAGACAGCAGGTAGCTGCCCGGGCCCATGCACACGGGATGGCAGGCCAGGTTCACGATGGAAACCAGCGGCTTGCCGTGCTGCAGGAAGCGGGCGACATAGACGTCATGGTCCACCGGACCATCCTTCTCGCAACGGTTCCCGTTGATGTAGGTCTGTCCCTTGCCCACCTCCAGGGTGAACGGTTCACCCTTGGCGGCGATGGTCTTCACCGCGTTGTCCACGACGGTGGCGACCATCCGCTCCTTCCAGGCCCGGTTGGTGCCGCCGGTATAGTTCGACGCGCCCCCGGACCGCGGGGCGGAATGCGTGTGGATGTTGTGCATCAGGATGTTGTCCAGCGCAAGGCCGGACTTTTCGGCGATCATCGTCCGGATCGTGTCGGAAATCGCCGGGGAGATCTCCATCAGGTCGTTCGAGATGAGGCAGACCTTCTGCGTTCCGTCCCCCAGCACGAGGCAATGCGTGTACAGGTGCTGGTGGATTCCGTCAGACAGCGCGTTGCGGGCCGCGAAACCGGCCAGCACCACGTGCTCCTCCTCCGTCGTGGAAATGTCGGCGGAGCTGTAGCTGCAGGTCAGCTTGCCGCCGCCATTGCAGGCGACGGCAAGCAGCGCTGCCAACAGGGTCAATTGCAGTCTCATAGATTACTCGCTTCCGGGATAGCCGGGGTTCTGCAGGAGTTTGCCCTCGCTCTTGGTGATCTCGTTGCGGGGAATCGGCATCAGGTAGTTGCGGCCGTCCTCCGGGAAATACCGCGGGGTAGGATTCTGGTTCAGGATGCAGTCGCCGTAGTCGATGGTGTATTCCTTGCCCAGCCACTTGTAAGTGATGATGAACTCGATGGGCTTGCCGTAGCGGGGATCCCCCTTGTAGCCGGAATAGACATAGGACTTGCTGGCATCCGTATTGGTCCAGTAGTAATTGGTGTTGTTCTTGGCGGGATCGTACAGGCGGGCGACGCGATAGACGGTGTCCATCTGGGTGCCGTTCTGGAGGACCATCGTCCTCGCGCTGGCCAGCGGCACGTTCTCATACAGGTCGGCCATCTTCCAGCGACGGAGGTCGAAATAGCGGAAGGATTCGGCATACAGCTCCACGCGGCGCTCGTTCACGAGGCGGTCCCACAGGTCGGACCCGGATTCCGTCACCTCGGGCATCATCACGTCGGGACGCTGCCGGATCTTGTTGATGTATTCGCGGCAGATGTCCTCCTTGCCCAGCATGTAAGCCGCCTCGGCATAGTTCAGGTACATCTCGGCCAGGCGGAACCAGGGGTACAGCTTGCTGCCGGTCTGGGATTCGGAGATGTATTCCGTGGGCAGATACCACTTGTAGAGTTCCAGGCCGCCATGGTTTCCGGAGGTGGTGTGCTTGGCCTTCGAAGTATAGGCGGGTTCGGGGGTCCCGGCTTCGAAATCCTTGCGGGTCATGCCGTCGTACAGATAGTAGAGCAGCAGCGGAGCCTCGGAATAGGTGCCGTTCTTGTCCGTGCTTCCGTACGGGTAGAACGGGGCGGCGATGCAGTAATAGAAACGCGGGTCGCGGTTCTTGTAAGGGTGATTCGGATCATAGCCGGAGCCTTCCTCGAACCACTTCTTGCCGTTCTTCATCTCGAAATCGATCTGGGCGGCCTGCGTGGGATGGAACGCTTCCCAACCGTTGTAATATTCCACCGTGTAGAGCAGCTGCGCCTTCTTGGTGTAGTTGTCGTCGGCGTCGGAGGTGGCCACGAAATACTTGGCCCAGATCAGTTCGGGCGAATTCACGTCCTTCCAGATGCCGTCGTACGTGTCGTCCAGGCTGTAGGCGCCATCCACGTCGGCGCGGTCCACGATGGCCTTGGCCGCATCGAAGGCGCGCTGCCACTTGTCGCGGCTGTAGGTTCCCCGGAAGATGCCGCCCTGAGGTTTGTCGGGATCGTTGAAGAGCTTCGAGGCGGCCACCAGGGTGAGCCGGCTCCGGAGGGCGAGGACGACATCCTTGTTGATGCGGCCCTTCGGGGTGTCCGACTTGTCGGGCAGCAGCTCATACGCCTTCTTCAGGTCGTCCAGGATGAAATCCACGCAGGTGTCGAAATCGGAGCGTTCCACCGTGAAGTCATCGTCCAGGGAATGCGGCTTGGAGATGAGCGGCACGCCGGAATAGCGCTGGATCAGCAGGAAATAGGACCAGGCCCGGAGGAAATGGACCTCGCCGGTCAGGCGGGCTCTCGCCGATTCCGACATCTTGCTGCCATGGTCGTCGATGTAGGTCAGGAAGTAATTCATCCGGTAGATCCACTCGTAGGTGCGGTTCCAGATGTTCAGGACGGTGGTACGGGTATTGTGCGCCTGGCCGCCTTCCTTCATGTACATCACGTTGTCCGGGTCCATGTACCCGGAGGCGATGTAGCGGGTGGAGGTACCGCCATAGCGGAAGTATCCCTCGTCCGTGATGCAACCGATGTTGCCCTCCTGGTACGGGTCGGGCAGGACGGTGTACAAGGCGTTCACATAGGATTCCGCCAGGGCGTCGCTGTTGAACACGGCGTCTTCGGAGAGCTTGTCCAGCGGAGTCTTGTCCAGGAAGCCGTCCTTGCAGGCCACCAGGGCGAACGCCACAGCAATCAGGATATATAACTTTTTCATAACGCGCTTAGAAAGTAAGTTTGACACCGGTGTTGATGATCCGCATCTGCGGATAGGTCTGATAACCTTCATCCGAGGTCTCAGGATCCACGAACTTGAGTTCGGACAGGGTGAGGAGGTTGTAACCGGCCACATAGAAGCGGAGGCCGGAAGCGCCCAGCTTCGGGACGAGCCGGTTCATCGGGATCGTGTAGCCGATCTCGATGTTCTTCAAACGCAGGAAGGCCGCGTTGCGGGAGTAGAAGCTGGAACGGTTCACACCGCCGTTGCTGACCGTGGAGCCGATACGGGGCTGGTCGGAAGTGGGGTTGTCCTTGGTCCAGGCGTTCTCCGCCGCGAACCGGTCCAGGTTGCCGGACACCGGGTCCATCATCGGAGAATAGTAGTAACGGGCGAGGGCCTGTCCCTGGAGCAGCATCGAGAAGTCGAAGTTCCGCCAGGTGATGTCCACGCTCGAGCCGAAGACCATCTGCGGGACGACGGTGTAGTCCATCCGCTTGCGGTCCAGGTTGGTGATCTCGTTGTCACCGTCCAGGTCCTGGAACCAGAAGTCGCCGAGGGTGGCGCCGCTCATCTGCGTATGGTTCTTCAGGTCGTCCTCGGTCTTGTTGATGCCGCCCACCTGATAGTACAGGGAAGCGCCCATCGGATGGCCTTCCTGTTTCATGTAGTCGTGTCCTTCCGGCCACGGGGCCTCATCCATATAGATGATGGTGTTCTTCGCGTACATCACGTTGCCGTTCACCCGGTAGCGGAAGTCGCCGATCCGGTTCTCGTGGCTAAGCTGGAGCTCGACGCCCCGGTTCACGACCTCGCCGATGTTCTCGTCCGGCAGGTTGTTGGTCAAGCCGGTGTAGTACGGGATGGAAGCGTTGCGGGAGCACAGGATGTTGGACCGGTGGGTGTAGAACCCTTCCAGTTCCCAGCTGAAGAGACCGTTCCGGATATTGCCGTCGAGACCGACGTTCCAGGTGCGGGCGACCTCCCAGGTGACGTTCGGATTCGGGATGGTGCCCGGGATGATGAAGTTCACCTCCTTGCCGTCGAACAGGGTCTTGTAGGAATAGGCCGAGGTGTAGCCGTAGGTGGTCATGTACTGGAACGGGTCGATCTGGTCGTTACCCTGCTCGCCGTAGGAAGCGCGGATCTTGAGGTTGGTCATCCACGGCCAGTTGTCCTTGACGAAGGATTCCTCGGAGATGCGCCAGCCGGCGGAGACGCCGGGGAAGATGCCCCACCGCTTCCCTTCCGGGAAGTTCTCGGAACCGTCGAAACGGACCAGGGCCTGGAACAGGTACTTGCTCTTGTAGTCGTACCCGAGACGGCCGAAGAAGGAACGGCGGGCGGTCTCGCGGGCGTAACCGTTGATGGCGTACCAGCTCTTGTCGGCGGAACCGGCGAAGAACTCGTCCAGCAAGTCGGAATCATAGGAATTGATGCCTGCCTTGAAATAGTCCAGCCGGTAGGAGTTCTGCTCGAAACCGGCCAGGGCCGTCACGTGATGGCCGCTGAAATCCCGGTCGTAGTTGATGTTGGCATTGATGGCCGTGTTCTTCGTGTGGCGCTGATACTCATGGAGCACCGGCGTGGGCCAGTAGGAGTTCGAACGCTCCTCGAAGAGCTCGGTGATCTCGTCGTACCGGAAATAGTTCCAGTTCTGCTGCCAGTTCTTGTTGAAGGTGCTCACCACGTCATAGGCCAGATGTGCGTTCACGGAGAGGCCCTGGGTCAGGGCGCTGAGGTCCCAGGCCGCGGTGAAGGTCGTGTTGATGGTGTTGATCGTGGTCCGGTCGTAACCGGTCAGGTCCTGCACCAGGACGGCCGGGTTGGTACCGCCGCGGAGCAGCCTTCCCTCATAGCCCTGCGCGGCGCCGGCCCCGTCGGGGAAGTAAGCCGCGCCGGTGGGACGCATGCGCATCGCGATGTAGAAGATACCATAAGAATCGGACGGGAAGGCCGAATAGTTCTTGTGCTGCTGGCGGGCGTTGATGTCCACGCCCAGCTTGAGGCTCTTGGTGACCTGGATGTCCAGGTTGGAGCGCAGGTTGTACTGGTTGTAGTTCGTGGCGCTCTTGTAGTAGATACCGTCCTGGTACTGGCCGTTGAACTGCACGAAATAGGCCGCGCGCTCCGAACCGCCGTTGATGCTCACCCCGTACTTGTGCTGGGCGGAGACGGGTTTCACGATCTCGCCGAGCCAGTCCGTGTTCGGATAGTTGATGGGGTCGTCCTGGTCGATGTAGTGCTGGATCTGCGCATCGTTGTACACGGGCGCACTGCCGCTGATCGCCAGGCTCTTGTTGTAGGCGGTGGTGTACAGGACGGCGTCGGCCAGCTTGACCATGCGCGTAGGCTGCTGGAGGCCCAGGTCATAGGAGAAGCTCACCTTCGGACGCTCGTTGTACTTGCCTCGCTTGGTCGTCACAAGGATGACGCCGTTCGCGGAGCGGGCGCCGTAGATGGCGGCGGAGGCGTCCTTCAGGACGTTGATGCTCTCGATTTCGTCACCGGTCAGGCGGCCGAATTCGTCGCCACGGCCCTGGACGCCGTCGATGATGATCAGCGGGCTGTTGTCGCCGAGGGTGCTGCGGCCGCGGATGAACATCACGGCGTCGTCGCGGCCCGGCTCACCGGAGCGGTTGTTCACGATGACACCGGACATACGGCCGGCCAGGCCCTGGGAAAGGTTCACGGAGGAGTTCTTGACCAGTTCTTCACCGGTGGTGGTGGCTACCGAACCCGTCAGGGTCACCTTGCGCTGGTTGCCGTAGCCGATCGCCACGGCCTCGTCGAGGATCTCGGAGTCGTCGCGGAGGACGAAGTCGATGGAGGTGCGGCCATCCACGGCGACGGATTGCTCCTCATACCCCATCATGCTGGCGACGAGGGTGGCTTTCGCGGGGACTCCGCCGAGACTGTACCGGCCGTTGGAGCCGGTCATGGAGCCATTGGAGGAACCCTGGACGTAGACCATCGCCCCGGCCAGCGGTTCTCCCTTGCTGTCGGTCACGGTACCCTGGACACGGATGTTCTGGGCCCATCCCGGAAGACTTGCGAGGCAGAGCAGAAGGCCCGCCGCAAGAAGCTTCAGAACAGAGTTGGTACGCATCATAATCGAGATATTAATAATATTTGAGCCAAATGTAATGAAAAAATTTCGTTTCACAAATAGTATTTTTCCAGAAAATTTCGTTTCGTTTCGTTTTTTTCGCAACAAAAATCTTTGTCCGGACCAAAAAAAAAGCGTATCTTCGTAACCATCAACCCCATCGGGCCGTACAACACTTAAACCACCGACCATGACCAGCATCGCTGAAAGGCGCAAGTTCATCCTCGACAGCATTTTCCAGAACGGATTCGTCCGGGTGGCGGACCTGGCGGAGAAGCTGTCCGTGACCCAGACCACCATCCGCAAGGACCTGACCTACCTGGAGCGGCAGGGACTCCTGTACCGGGCCTACGGCAGCGCCCTGCCCACCACGGCCCAGGTGATGGACATCAGCCTGAACACCAAGAAGCTGATCAATTTCAAGAAGAAGCAGAAGATCGCCGCCCGGGCCGTCGCGCTCCTCCAGGAGAACGACTCCATCATCATGGGGGCGGGCTCCACCCTCGAGGTGATGGCCGAACTGCTCAAGCCGAAAGGCCGGCTGAACGTCGTGACCCCCGCCGTGAACGTCTCGATGGCGCTCGGCGACATGTCCGGCGTGTCGGTGATGCAGCTCGGCGGCATCCTGTACGGCAATTCCCTGTGCGTCATCGGCTCGGAAGCCAAGTCCCAGCTCGAGAACCTCCACTGCAGCAAGCTCTTCTTCGGCGTGGACGGCATCGACCCGGAAGTGGGCGTCACCTGCGCCACCGTCGAGGAGGCCGAGCTGCTCGCCCGGATGACCCGGATCGTCAGCACCATCGTCGTCCTGGCCGACTCCTCCAAGATCCGGTACCGGGGCTTCAGCCGCATCTGCGGATGCGAGGACGTGGACATCCTCATCACCGACGCCGGCATCTCGGACGAGGACCGCAAACTCCTCGAGAAGACCGGCATGAAGGTCATCGTCGCCTGACATGGACATCTTCGAGGGACTGAACAGCCGCCAGAAGGAGGCCGTGACCACGACGGAGGGCAGGATCCGCGTCGTGGCGGGGGCCGGTACGGGCAAGACGAAGGCGTTGACCCACCGGTACGCGTACCTGGTCAACGTCCTCGGCATCGACCCGGCGAACATCCTGTGCCTCACCTTCACGAACAAGGCGGCCGCGGAGATGCGCGCCCGCATCGCGGGGATGGT
>Ga0326511_10004536_pt1 | contig 11029 bp, 17 predicted proteins | sample 0_2496_0518_D_FD_203701 | JGI IMG/M metagenome (GOLD analysis project Ga0326511, IMG submission 203701) | Bovine rumen microbial communities from UC Davis, California, United States - 0_2496_0518 | ecosystem: Host-associated > Mammals > Digestive system > Stomach > Rumen | place: USA...
TTTTCTATGACAAGTTATAAAAATAATTTAACATAGAAACTAAAAACACAATACTTTTTATAAAAATATCTTGCTAGAAAAACACTTAAAAAAACAAACTATATTTTAAATAATACCACCACAATATTATTTAAACGTGTTTTTAAGAGCAAGAAAGTTTACACGTATAAAACAAACTATAAGGGTATAGCTAGCCGACGCAAAAAATAGCTTGCACTTTAAACGGATAAAGTAAGACGTTTTTAGTGTGTAGGTGTGAGCTTACAACAAAAACACACAATAATAAAAGAGTTATGGGGTGGACTTATACATTGAGGGTTTATAAATAATTAGCACGGCGTATAATGTGCGTGTCATTGTCTATCATTTAAAAAAATATTATCATAAGAGCTTTTAAATTTCAATGACTAATTTATATCAAGTTTGAGATAACTTGAACTACTTTACTTGTCTATTACGACGACTACGAGCCGACGAGGGCTTATATATCTTTAATAGATTTTATGTAGTAATTTCGTTATTGCAACGGGGTTACTACGCCTAAAACTCAAACATTAAACCTCAAAGGGCTTATATATCTTTTATTAAATAATAAGTATTAAATAAATATAGCTTTAAAATACAAAATAAGACTTTTTTATAATTGAGATGATAACTTATATTACTTTTAAATAATCTTAACTAAAATATGCTAAAAAGTTATATTATTTTTACTATAAAATTGATTTTATATAAATAATAGTTGTAGCAGTTGCAGAAAGATTAAAAAAGACAAAAATATAAAAAATAAATTGCATACTTTAAATATGTAAAATACAAAAACAATTTTAAATATAATTGCTATAAAAACTATTTTAACTATAACGAATATTTTAAATATTTTATATATAAACTTAACAATAAGAGAAAGTAAAAAATGCTTTTTCTTTTTTTATATTCAAAATATAACAGATAGATAAAATATATTTAATAGCAGTTATAAAAGACATATTAAATATAATCAGTATAAAAGAAATATTTTAAATAAAATGAATATATAAAATATAATAACTATAAAGAATATTTACTATATAAAAACTATTTTAAATATATTGTATATACACTTGACAATAAGTAATAAATAATATAAAATAGTTAAAGAAAAGAAACAAAGAAAAAGAGAGGTAAAAAAGCAATGTTTTATAAGCATAACGACAATATAAGTTTTAAGCAAGAAATTATAAACGACATAAAAAGAAATTACTTGATTTATAAAATTGTTTCAGTTGTAGAGTTTTTTATAATTTTAGCTTTAATAATAGCACTAATTTTAAAATAATGGGGGTGGGTTAGATGATAAACAAAGATACAATAACAATAAAACTTGACAAATTAACAATGAAAAAATTAAATAGTTTGAAATACTTTAATAGACTTGATAATATGACTACTTTTTGTAAGAAAGCATTAAAAAACGCAATAGATAAAGAGTTTTCAGATTTTCAAGAAAAAGTAAAAGATTAAATATAGTGAGGTGTAGCAAATGACGGCAAAAGATATAAAAAGAGAATATTATAAACAATACAGAGAGAAAAACAAAGACCGTATAAAAGAAACATACAAAAAATGGCGTGATAATAACAAAGACAAAGTTAAGCAATACAACCAAAACTATTGGAATAAAAAAGCGTTAGAGGTAGCAGATGACAGAGGATAGGGGAATATTAAATATTTTAGGAAATAACAAAATAGAATATAAACCCATAAAGAAAAGACAAAAGCCCATAGGTAATTTTGAAAAAGAGCTTGAATATTTAACCAATTACTTAAAATATGGAATAACAGACAAAGAACTTTTAACGTTTAGTAGATATATGGCAATAATGGACGGTAGCATAAAGGCAACGCCAAAAGAAACAAGGGAAATAGAAAAGGCAACATATAAAATATTCTATAAAGAAAGTGGGGGGCTAGATGATGAGTAAAAAAGCAATTAGCGAACAAGAAAAAGAGAAAATAAAAGAGGAATTTTTTTTAAATAATATGTTTTATTGTGAGGAAATAGAAATATATTACACAGAAAACGAAAACGAGATACAAGAAAACATAAAGAATATTAAAAAGAACATATACGAACTTGACGCAAGCGAACTATTAACAAGCGTAAACACTCTTATAAAACACGATTATTTCTTGCATTTAATAGCACACGTAGTAAACGGAAAAGACGGCAACGAACTTAACGAGGGCTTTTTAAACAGACTTATAAAAGACTATGACAGAATAAACACGTTTTTTAATAAAGAGGGCGACAACGCATATAAAATAATTGAGCTATACGACGCAGTAATAGACAAAAATTACAATGGCGAATATATTTTAAATGACGATATAGTAGAAACAATTATAAAAAATAACGGCTATGATACTACTAGCAAGGAACAAAAAGACCAAATAACAGAGATTATAAAAGAAACGTGGGAAAACAAAAAAGAGCTATTAACACCCGAAACCTTGAACGAATATTCAGAGAAAAGAAACGGAATAAATTTTAAATACTTTCTTTTTTGTGAGGAATATATAAAAACGGGAAAAGTAACAGAGGTGGCAAAAAACTTAAAAATAGGACGTCGCACTTGCTACGATTATTTAGAAAAAAAAGAGGTACAAGACTATTTAAAAGAACGTCAAAACGAGATAAAAGAAGAAAACACCGAACTAATGAAACAACGTTTTAATAAATGTTTTGACACTTTATACGATTTAGGCGTAGAACACACAACATATATAAGAGATGATATACAGCTAAAAGCAATTGACATATTTTTAAAACATTATGAAATATGCGTGTTAAACCAAAAAAACGCAAGTACAAACGATTAAAAAATATGCGGTTTTTGTGCGGTTTTGTGCGAAAATGTAAGAGAGGTGGAATAAATAATAAATGGATAAATGGCAAAATGTAGCAGTTGAAGAACAAGAAACAACTATAAATATTGACTATTGCAGTAAAACAATTTCTTTATATACTAGCAGAAAAACGACAGCTAATAAACTAAAAAATGCAATGGGCGAGCCAACTAAAACAGAGTACACAAATAAAAAAATTAGTGGCGTAATATATAAAAGAAATGTAGACGACAAAGACGCAAAAAAGCTATTAAGTAAAGGGCTTTTAATAGGTGCAATAAAAAGCAATAATAAAGAGGTGGAATAAAAGCAAAATGGAATATACAGACTTAATAATTGACTTTAATAATATAAATATGTTTATTGATTTTAGTAATATAAATATGGATATAGACTTTTCATTTTTAGATATATAAGGCTTGTTTTAATAGCCTTTTTTTATTGCAAAAAGAACGGTGGGGCTATATTCATAAAACTAATACTTACACGTACACCACCCCCCTACATAGTAAAAAATTAAAAGGTTAGTAGAACGGTGGGGCTACCCTCAAAATATCCGCACGCTATTATATAAGGGGGGTAGTATAAAACAAAACAGATAAGTTACAGATAAGGTAAAAACAACAAAGGTATAACAAAGGTTATTATCAAATTATTATTAAAATATTGTCGAAAAAAGTCGAAAATAACCGAATAAAAAAGCAAGATATAGGCAAGGCATAGACAAGGTATTTATAAATAAGATACGTAGAAATAACATATTTTATTTTAAAATAAGATATATGCAGATACTTTAAATACAAGTAACATATACACAAATACAATACTTATATATATCTTATAAGAACTTAACAAAACTTAACATTTTACTATACAAAACTATACAAAACTTGATATTTTATGATGAGAAATTATAGTAAAAGATAGTATTTAATAGTATTGTAGCACGACATAGCACGGATATTATAAAAACTATTCCGACACTATAAAAAAAGCAATACTCTTACACTATAAAAAAATATAAGCAATGCAAATTGATATTTTATGATAGTAAATTATGAGAAAAAATGATAAATAATGACAAAGTATGATTTTATTCGACATATTTCGACACAAAAAATAGTTTTTTGACACGATATATATATAAATAAAAAAAGTTAGCAAAAGTTAGCATATAAAAAACAGAATATTTAAAATTTAAAATGTAGGGTATAAAAGAATATTACTTTTACAAGATACATATTAAAATATATAAAAAAGTGGGCTAATTTTGAGTAAAAAACAGCAAATAAAAGTAAAAGATTAAAACAAATAAATAATATATAGCTAGAAAGCGTCAAAATCAATTTTAAAGGGTTTTTTATATAAAGGTATATAGAACGTTGCACACCTCAAAAAACAGCCTTTAAAGGCAAATATGAAAGCCAAAATAAAAACAGATAACCCCAATATAACCCAAAGGCAAAAATTATAAAAAACAATGATTAAAAATAAACAAAAATTGTTAAGTACATATACGAAATATACAAAATATATTTAATATTTTAAATAGCGACTATATACTAGCCGTTATTTTTTTATTTAAGAAAAATTTTTCATAACAAAGTTGCTAGATATATCAAGGCTTTTAGCAAGTTTATATTTTAACAATAAAAAATATTTTATATAAACCCTTGACAATGATTAACAATAAGTATAAAATAAAAAACATAAAGTAAAGAAAAACAATAAAAGAGAGGGGGGAAATAAAACAATGTTACAAAGTATGCTAGCAACAACAACGGGATATATTGACACAATATCATTTAATTACAGCTTATATAATAGGTTTATTGAGTACACAGACGTAAAAGAAACAACGCTAAAAGGTTACAAATCACACTTATTACATTTTTTTAACTACTTACAAGACAACGAAATTATAAACCCTACAAGGCAAGACGTGAAAAACTACAAAGATTATATAAATAATCAAAACTACACAGCACGGAACTAAAAGCCAATATTTAAGAGCAGTTAAACACTTTTTTAAATGGGCAAATAGCGAGGGGATATATCCAAATATTGCAGATAATATAAAAGGTGTAAAAGTAAGCAATGATAATACAAAAAAAGAGCCATTTAACGAAAGCGATATAAAAACAATATTAAACAGCATTGACAGAGAAACAATACAAGGCAAAAGAAACTATGCAATGCTTTTACTAATATTAACGGGTGGGCTACGTATTATTGAAATACAAAGAGCAGATATACAAGACATACAGCAAATAAAAGGGCAATGGATAATATATATACAAGGAAAAGGACACGACGAGAAAGACGCATATATAAAAATAATTGATGAGGTAAAGACAGCACTTGACGACTATTTACAAACAAGACAACCATATAAAAAAATTGACCCATTATTTACAAGTACAAGTAACAGAGCTTTAAACGAAAGAATAACCGAAACGAGCATATCAAGACTTATAAAAAATATATTTCGTCAATGCGGATACGACAGCAACAAACTTACAGCACACAGCTTACGACATACAAGTAACACATTATTATTTAAAAGTGGGGCGGACTTATACAAAGTACAGCAACACGCAAGACATAAAGACCCTAAAACAACCGAAATATATTTACACATAAACGATAGGGAAAACGACACGTCAGAAAAAGACATATACAACCAAATATTTAACCCAAAGAAACAAGACATTTTAAAAGAAATTTATAAAAATCTTGATGAGTTGTCAGACGAAAAGCAAAAGAAAGTATTAAACTATATCAAATTATTAAATACATAAAAAGAAAGTGAGGTAAAAGATGAGTAAAGAACTTGTTTATTATATTAACCACAATTATATTTCAAACACAGAAAAAACGCATTTTTATTTAACCTTGATTAAACCTTATAAATACGGGGCTTGTATAAATATTAAGGATATACAGCACACAGACGAAATAATACAAACAATGCTAAAAGACAGACGACAGAATATACAAACTAATTTCAAAGATAGGTTAAAAGATAAATTTATAAAAGAACTTACAGAGAATAACAAAGAAAACGAAAAAGAGTATTTTTTATTATTAAAATACAACGGAAATATAACAAAATGGATAAAAGACAAAAAAAGAGGAAATACAAAAGCCATAAGCAAAACACCGTCAAATGAATAGCTTATATTAAAACTCTTATATCCCTCAAACCGATTATATAACAAAATAAAAATAAAGTAAAGAAAGTGGGGTTATAAAAATAATGGAAAAAGAAAAAAGACCAAATCACAGACCAAATAAAGAGTTAAAAACAACTCAAAAGCTACAAGATAGTTATTATTCAATTTATGAGGTAGCAGATATATTAAAAGTACACCATAACACAATAAGAAAAGCCATAAAAGAAAATAGGATAAAAGCCGAACGTATAGGCTATCAATGGCGTATACCCAAAAGCGAGATAGACAAAAAATAGATATTAAACAGCATTTATAAAAGCAAGGGGGCGAGAAAGTGGACGCAAGAATAGAAGAAATAGTAAACAGACACACAAAAACAGAGGAAACGGACACCCAAAAAGAAGAAACAGCCGACAAGGTAGAAACAACCGACATAGATTATAGAAATATAAGAAAAGACGCATTTATAAAACTTGATAAAAATTTAATAAGAGTGTTACGGGCTTAATAATGCAGTTGTGTTTTGTCATTTATACGGAATAGAAAAAAGCATAAACGAAAAGAGAAAGACAACAACCGCAATATATCAAACATACAACGTTTTAGAGTTTGAAACACGGACTTACAAAAGCTACTTTAATTAAATGTATCAAAGAGCTTAACGATTTAAAACTATTGCACGTTATACAGCACACAGAGAGAAACAAAACAAAATATAAAATTGACTATGATAATTTAAACGAGTTGCAAAAAATAATCAAGAAAAGTATTGATAAAAAATCAAGTAAAACACTAACAAATAAAAAGCAATTTCAAAGAGTAGTAGAAAATTTATACAACGAGTATATTAAAAACAATACTACAAGTAGTGATAAATTTAATACCACAGAAAAAGACTTAAAAGAAAAAGACTTAAAGAGAAAAAGAAATAAATATAGTAAGACATTTTCGACCGAAAACGACAACAACAAACCTCATACTATTAACTATTATAAAAATAATGTTTTTAACGAGAGTATAACATATTATTATATACCTATGTTATTTAAAGAAACAGAAAATAAACAACAAATAATAGATGAGATTTATAAAAAGTCAAATTTCGATACTTTAAACATACTTGAATATTTTTTATCAAAATATCACGAAAGATACGGAACGTATCACAAACACATTGACGTAATTAAATTGAGGGAATTAACAGAACACTTAAACAACGTTTTAAAGATGATTAAAACAATACACGACGATTACATAGACGTAACAACCGAAATAATAGACGAGTATTTTAATACAAAAAATAACGGTAGAAATAGAGAGCTAACCTTACAATTATTTTTAAGTCAAGACAAGAAATACGGGCTTTATTCGTGGGTAAATACTATTCATACGAGATTATATGGAGAATAAAAGAAAGAGAGGTAAAAAATGGAGATAATAACAATATCTAACCAAAAAGGCGGTGTAGGTAAAACAACCACAGCACACACACTAGCCATAGGGTTATTTAAAAAGAAATACAAAGTTTTATTGATAGATAGCGACCCACAATGTAATTTAACTTATTCTTTAAATGCAATGAACAGAGAAAAGACACTATACAACGTATATAATGGCGAAAATATAAAACAATGTATAACACCAACAACGCAAGGCGTACACCTATTAAGTGGCGATATAAAACTATTAAATGCAGATAAACAATATACAGACATAGGCAAGGAATATATTTTAAAAAAGGCAATAGATGAGGTTAAACAATTTTATGACTATATCATAATAGATACGCCACCAACATTACGGAATATTGACAATAAATGCTTTAACTTGTAGCGACAGCGTAGTAATACCAATGCAAGCCGATATATTTAGCATACAAGGGCTATCAAACCTACAAAAACAAATAAACGCAGTTAAAGAATATACAAACCCAAATATTAAGGTAAAAGGTGTATTGCTTACAAAATATCAAGATAGAACTATATTAAACCGCAAATTATATAACACAATAGAAACAGCAACAAAACAAATAAATATAAGTTTATTTAAAAGTACAATTCGTGAGGGTGTCGCAATAAGAGAAAGTCAAACAAAACAAACTAATATTTTTGACTACGACCCAAAAGGAAAAGTAACGAAAGATTATACAGACTTTATAAATGAGTTTTTAAAAATAAAATAAAGTAAAGGGGATATAAGAAAATGAGTAAAAAAGATTTTAATAATATAAGTGATGATACAATGACGGCTTTCTTTTCAGAGCCTATAAAAGCAGTTGCAGAAACAAAAGAGAAAGAAACAAAAAAAGAGAAAGAAACAGAAACAACAACGAGAGTACAACGACAAGATAGTAATTATTCAATATGTATCAAGGTAGAAAATGACCTTGTAGACTTTTTTAAAAATGCTTTATGGATAACAAGAAAGAGTAAAAAAGACTATTTAAACGACCTTATTCGACAAGATTTTATAAAAACAATAGGGGCAAGAAAAAACGCAACGGATAGCGAGTTAAAAGAGTTATGGGATAAATACAAAAAAGAAAATAACTTATAATTCGACACAATTCGACATCATATAACAAATACCGACAGAGAGGGGGCGAATATATGGCAAAAAACGACAAGAAAACAGAAAAGCCGACAGCAAAAGACATACAAGAACTACATAAAAAAGTAAATACAACTATACAAGACGTCAATATAAAACAAGCCGACATAATGGGAAAAGAAAGCAAAAGACACTTTAAAAGATTAAACGAAATTGCAACCCAAATTGAAAACAAAACAAAAGAGATATTAAAACTATATCTTGATGACGAGGGAATAAATAAACTTTTTAATAATGAGGAAATAACCTATAAAATAGTTTTAAATGACTATAAGAAAGAAACAGACAGAGAGTTTATAGATGAGTGGATAAAAGCAATTAAAAAAGTAAATAATAGTTTTGTAGCCGATAATTTCTTTTTACTCTTAAATAGTATTTTTGAACGTTTACAGAGTAAAACAAAAGAAGAAAAGCAAAAAGATTATGACGCTTTAATATATGCAAATAATTTAATGTATGAAAAAGAAGAACTAATAAAAGAGTTTGACGAGCTAGACGAAAAAATAACAAATAACAATAGGGAAATAACAAGGCTAGAAACCGAATATTTTAATACTTTAAAACAAGAAACTATAAAAGACGAAAAAGGGCAAGACGTAAAAGCGTCAATAATGACCGCAGATACTATAAAAGTAATGGGCAAGTTTAGTCAAAATATTATTGACGAAATAGAAATATTTAAACTAAACGACAAGACAAGAACACAATTAAAAGTATTTATTGACATTGAAGAAAAAGACAGCCAATTTATACTTATAATACGATTAAAGACAGATAAAAACTATTTAGAAAACTACGTAAATATAAGTATAACAGAAAACGACAAAAAAGACACAGCACTTACAACATACCAACCGACCGCAATAAATACATACAAAGTCTTTAATGATAAAGTGTCAAACACTCTTTCAGAGCTTATAAATAATCAAAAAGAAACTATAAAGGGAACGGGTGGCACAAAATATAAAGATTTAGAAATACAAGCCTTAATAAGCAACGCAGAAATAAAACAAAGTAAAGTATTAAGTCAATGGGATAAATACATTTTACAAGCCATATACAGCGTATCAATAGACAACCCATATTTCGATATAAATATGATAAAAAGAGCATTAAACTTAAAGAGCTACAAGAAAAAGACAAGTATAAATGATGAAATAAAGGCAAGTATTGAAAAGATGAGCATAACTAAAATATCACTTGACATAGCAAAAGAGTTAAACGAAACATATAAAACACCACTAAACGCAGATAAAATAAAAGCGTTAGGAATAGAAAGCTATTTACTACCACTTAAAAAGCTATATAAAAAAGTAGGTGGGGCAAAACAAGAAATGTATTGTTTTATAGAAAAGCCGATATATTTTACTTATATTGAGGCAAGAAACCAAATACTTAACCTTGCAACCGAAAAACTTTTAATATACGGGCTAACAGATACAAAAGAAAATACAATGTTAAAAATATATTTAAAGACACGTATTGACGATATGAAATATCAAAAAAATAAAAGCAAAACAAATAACTATATTGGCACTATTCTATATGACACAATATTTAAAGAAAATGACTTGTTACAAGACAAAGAACTACAAAAGAACGAAAAGGCATACAATAAAAAACGTGATACATACAGAAACACAATAAAAGAAATATTAAAACATTACAAGGATATAAAAGACATTAAAGACTATGAGGAAATAAGAGAAAACAGAAAATTTACTAAAATACAAATAATATTATAACCCTTTAAATTGAGTTAAACCCTTAATTTAGAGGGCTTTTTTTGGGGGTGGAAATTTTGGGGGTTTTCAAAAAGTATTGATACAACTACATTTTAAGCATTGAAATTTTGGGGTGGAAATTTTGGGGGTTTTGGGGTGGAAATTTTGGGGGTTTTGAGGTAGAAAAAACGGGGGTTTTCAAACACCATTTAACAGCACTTAAACATAACAGCCACAACGATTATAAAGAATAAGAAAAAAGCCGATATATATTTATATATATTTATATGCAAAAATTGACGAATATTGCTATTTAAAAACGTTTGTTATAAATTAACCTTGTATTAAAAAAGAGATAGGGAAAAAGGCAAAATAAAAAAGCCCCCCTACACCATAGGCACTTTTTACAAGACAAATTTCGCCACCGACAGCACACGTAAAAACACACTAACAAAAAATTTTACGTGTATTTTTTGGAAAAGGGCGAAACAATTTACAAGTGATTTTCTATGACAAGTTATAAAAATAATTTAACATAGAAACTAAAAACACAATACTTTTTATAAAAATATCTTGCTAGAAAAACACTTAAAAAAACAAACTATATTTTAAATAATACCACCACAATAT
>Ga0326511_10004537_pt1 | contig 11028 bp, 21 predicted proteins | sample 0_2496_0518_D_FD_203701 | JGI IMG/M metagenome (GOLD analysis project Ga0326511, IMG submission 203701) | Bovine rumen microbial communities from UC Davis, California, United States - 0_2496_0518 | ecosystem: Host-associated > Mammals > Digestive system > Stomach > Rumen | place: USA...
AGGAAGTGTTGAGCCTGTTTCTTATCTAGTTTTGTTATTGATTGTGACTCTCCTGCTGTGGAGAAAGCATCTCTGACAGCTCTATCAATAACAGCCTTAAACAGTTGACGTTCTCCTCTGATTTCTGCCTCATTCATAGTCAATCTCTCCGAGATAGCCAACCCAGTAAACAGAATCTCCGTCTATAAAGAAAGCTCCGTGTTCTGTCCGGCAATCGTAAAGATGCCAAATAAATAATCCTGCAATAATACTAAATGTCAGCCATACATAAGCCAGTGTTTCGAAAATACTTTTCATTTTGTCTCCTTTCAAAAGGTGGGGCGGAGAATGAACAGGAGATATCCGCCCCGTTGGGATTAAAACGGTACTTCATCCATTGTTTGCGCCGGATAATCTTGTTTAGGTTGTGATTGAACGTGTGAAAGAATATCGGCATAAGTCTTGGTGAAGAGATTTGCAAATCTCAATAGATCATCAGGGAATAGGTTAATTTGTTCTCTTTCGTAATCCTCTGAGCCTTCTTTTTTCCAAGAACGTTGTACGCAAACCGAATAATAGGTTTGTCCGTCTTTTTCTTTTTTGAAAACAGATGCGGATAATCTGCGGTCTCTGTTTGTGATGATTGGTTTGTTGTCCATTTTATTACTCCATTGTTTGATATGTTGATTCAGGGTAAATCGGTTGATATTCGCCTGAGGTTTGTTCTGTCATTAAGAGTTGGATCTTATCGACATAGTTTGAAAAGTCAGATGTTGTCATTTTGGTGGTGGTCTTAACATCAAAACGAGCCTTAAAGTATTCATGAAGAAAATCTGAATTGATAAATCTCACTTTAATGTTGTCCGGTGTAAATCCGGTCTCGTTCCAAAAGTCGACAATATGCTGATAGATTGCCCACAAAAAGTCGTTCTGAGGAAGTGTGCGCTTTTTTCTGTGTGGTTTGATTTCAATATCAATCCCTAAAGAAGAAGAGTTCATCACAGCTTCGATGGTCGGCTTTAGATAAGCTAAAATTCCACTTATATTTGCACTCGCAGGAATGTACATTATTTTAACTCCATTTCTGCGATCTTAAGGCGGAGCTTGGTGTTTTCCTCGACCAATCCGTCAAGAGCGTGCTTTACAATCTTAAAGTCCTGTTGCGCTCTGCTTAAGGCTTGCTCAAGTTGCAACATATACGTTGTGCGTTCTTTGTTTTCTTTTCTATCGACAATTTTTCCTTTGTTTTCCATATCTAATCTCCTAAGGTGGGGCGGCTATTTGAAAATAATTACTATAGTTTAACTTCGGTTGACACACACCGCCCCGTTAAATTCTATAATCCTGTTGAGGTTCGCCCTGTAAAAAGTCAGGCAAGCCATCGTTTAATTCAGTTACTCTTTGGTATTCCCTATTAAGGGTCTCAAACCACATCTGACAACCCTTATCCTTAAGGTCGTTCAGTAAGGTTGTTACGCTATCCTTGCGAGAAGGTTTTTCTGATAAGTAGCTCTCAGGTGTTTGGTTTTTTATCCACGCAAGGCAATTATTATAACGATCATCAAGTGAAAGCGTTGAAGAGGGTATTTCCTCGCCTTTCTTTAAGGCTGTGGTTTTAGCTCTTTTTTCTGCTGTTGCTTGTTTTTCGAAAGCTTCTGATTTTTCTTTATCCTCGCCTTCGGGTAAATCCTCTCCGGCGTAGATATAAAGTCCTAAGCCATGACGAGCGCAAGCTTTAGTCAGTGAACGTTGGATCGTTTTGTTTACGTCGAACGAGGTAACGTTATCTGCAGAGATTGACTTATTGCGAAAGTCCATAACCGGCAAATATTCGATGTGCTCAATATTGTTAATTGTGACACCGGTTTTAACCCAACACGTCTTTCCGTCTGTAAAGTAGTTCCAACCGTCTTTATTTTCATAAATCGTGTAATTAGCATCCGGGTGGAGTTTTTTTACCTCGCCCCATGCCCAAGCCCAAGAAAGGTATGTTAAATTGTTCTTTTTCTCAGTTTTGTCATTGACGTTGATTTGATTTAATTCTGTAAAGTAGTTTTCCATTATAATAACTCCAAAGGATTGATGTTCATATAAGTTAAAATTAAGATTAATAAGGCGGTAACCGTGCCGAGAATTTCCGGCAAGGTTATAAAAAAGAACTTACGCAGCATATTTGAATCCCCCTGTTAATTTGATGATGATGTCTGTTCCTTTTGAACAAGCGGCTTTAATAAGCTTGTAATCTGCATCGTCTTTGTAAAAATTATCGATGTCATAATTGTCGGGAGTGAAAGTTTTAATCCAGTCTTCCATATCTGATTTTGACATGACGTTGATGAAATCTTCGAACTCAAACATCATGCAAGTGCCTTTATCGGCATAGGTAGAAAATTCGTTATCTGAAATGTGGTCAAAATATTCTTCCCACATTGAATCTAAAAACTGTTTGATTTGTGAATCTGTAATCATAATATATCTCCTGTTCGTTTGTATATATGGAGAATATATCATAAAATATATAATGTCAATATACAAAATGATATATTTTTAATAAAAATGTATATTTTTTAATATATCAAGCAAAAACAAAGAGATAGCGTATGAAAAATTTTATACACAAGTTAATAAATGGTTAAAAAAGTTCGAAGTTAATCAAATAAGGGTAGGGCTAGATGAGCGCACCAATCATTCCATAAATATATATAATAACGGCAGAAATAAACATCAAAGACCATAAAATAAGTTTATTGTATTTTACAATATAATATACCTTTCGGTGTTTTATTGCGTATCTGAAAAGTTTGTATTTATTTCTTTTAATTGCTGGGGCCACCTCATAATTATAATAATCAACGCCTTTTATTAATAAAAAGATTGCGACAACCGGGATAAGCAAAATGGGGTTCATTGCAAAACAATAAATTATACCGAAAAGAAAAGCCAGGTCGGGATTTATAAGAAACAAAGCAACAGCTATGACACAGATTGGGATATACATTATATTTTCCTTTGATTAAGAATACGCACAACACGTCCGAGAATTTTAATGTCCCCAAGGTTTGCTGTCAAGGGTTCGTAAAGAGGGTTATCGGAGCGGACGATAACACCTCCGTTGAGGGCATTTTGAATACGCTTGATAGAAAGCCCGGTCGGCAGGCGGAGAACATAAACACCGTCCGAGGTGATGTTTTGATTTGAAATGTCGACAAAGACATAATCGCCGTCTTGGATAAGCGGTGTCATGCTGTCACCGGTTGCTTTAATAAGTTTGATATGTTCCGGTGAAGACAGGCTCATAGCGTTATAATCGACAAGGGGCATTTGCCAAGTGCCGATAACCAGCTCAGAGTAGTTTTCAGCACCGTTACCGCAACAAGCTGACACATCAAGCATATCTATATTGACAACATTTGGATTAGTTTTTAATGTCGGAATAAATAAAGGATCGTTTGCAAGGTCAGATTCATCACAATCAAGCACTTTTGAAAGTTTAATTCTGTCTTCATATTCAAGCTTGCTAGGTTTACCGTAATTTATAAACCTATGCAGATAAGCCTCACTCCTGCCGAGCATAAGGGATAATTCTCTATAATTATACCCCTTATCTTTTATGAGTTTATCAAGTTTTTTTCTTGCTTCTTCTTGGCTCATTATACGACTCCTTTATACTTATATTATATATCAAAAAAAATATTTGTGCAAATATCATTTAGTATATTGACATTATATATTTTGTGATATAATTTACATCTCGGAGGTATAAATTATGATATATACAAGCAAAGAATTATCCGAAGTGATAGATGAATTTCTGAAAAAAACAGGAATGTCAGCAACAAACTTCGGAATAAAAGCAACCGGCTCGCCTAATACTGTTTTTTTAATTCGAGCCGGCAGGGGTTGCGGAGAGGCTGTTCAAAAGCGAATAACTGATTTTATTAACAACTACGAGGGGTGAAACACCTCGTGTTTAAGGATAAGAAATTATGAAGTGGAGTAAAAAAAGCATCGCAGAATGGAGCGAAAAGACCTTTCCAAGCCTTGATTTGGTTCAGCAGTATCACAAGGCAGATTTGGAAGCAAGAGAGTTTTTTGATGCCGTCGAGAGCGGAGATACAATCGCCTGTTTAGAAGAGTTGGCGGATGTTTATATCACTCAGGCAATATTAGCTTTTCGGTTCGGCAAAAAATCGGGGTTGCTCTTTTGTACGCTTATCGAAGCACAAGACGAACTTAACAAGCCTTATGAAAAGGTCATAGATGCCGTAGATGTAAAAATGGATATTAACGCAAGCCGGAAATGGTCTTTAATCAACGGGGAGTACAGACACGTTGATTAAGGGCTTGCTTAATAAGTTTTTATTCTGGCAAATGCGACGGGAAATAAACCGTCTCAAGAAAAAGGTCAGAAAAGCCAAACGAGGTCATAAAGGGAGTGCTGGGTTTTCCTCGTGCCTGTTAAAAGCACTCCACCTTACGAGGAGAAGTTAAATGACAGATAAGTTTATGTTTTTTGAGAATTTCAAAACAACGGCAGATAAATTGCCAGATGATTTGCGTTTGAAATTTTATGATGCATTGACTGATTATGTATTCAAAGGAATAGAGCCTGACGATGCTATAATATCTGCTCTTATTACTGCATTTAAGCCAAGTTTGGATAAAGTAGAAACAAGAGGCGGAGCAAGAGAGGGTGCAGGTAGACCTAAGAATGATTTTGATAATATTGATAATCAAAAAAATCAAAATAATTCAAAAATAATCAAAGATAATCAAAAAAATCAATCCTTTCTTGAAACAGAAACAGAAACAGAAAATATACCCCCTAAAATACCTAACGGTATTTTGTCCCCCAAAGGGGAAAACACACCACTGAAAAAATTTATAAAACCGAAAATTGAAGAAATTATTTCCTACTGCCGAGAAAGGAATAATTCGGTTAATCCTGAGAGATTTTTTGATTTTTACGAGAGTAAAGGCTGGAAAGTAGGAAAAAACCCAATGAAAGACTGGAGGGCGGCGGTCAGAACGTGGGAAAGAGAAGACAAAGCCCGAGGGGGCTCAAATACCGCAAGAGATGAGGAATTTTACCGCAAACTGGAGGCTATGTGATGAACTACGATTTGAAAAACACAAAATTTTTATTCGACAAGATAAAAAAACTTTATCCGCAATTTATGATGCCTGATGAGTTTGATGTTGAGTGTTGGACAGAAGTTCTTGAGGGACACACTCAGCCTGAGATTTTAGAAGCGTTAAAAGAGTATAGAAAAAACACTGAGTACAATGTCGCTCCAAACCCTGCCGGATTAAAAAAATATCTTGTTGGAGAGGTTTTTACCGGAAGTGAGGACGATTTAAGAAAACGTTATATCCGGTGTATGTGGAACTTATACGACAAGTTTGGTTTAGAGGGGGCTCAAAGCTACTGGAGAGCTTTACTAAATACTTACGGTATACCTTATCCGGCAACAGAAGAAATTATGCGGAGTTTGTAAATGGAAACAGAGTTGCAGAAGTTTAAGCGTGAGGGGTGGTTATCGGTTACTAAGTTCAGAAGCATTTATCGTTGGATGAGTGAAGATGATCGCTTTAGAGCAGGTAACAGGCTTTATGGGGATTTTTACCGCTCAGGCATTACGGCAACGGCAATTCCTGATTTGATTAAACCTCGTGTTGATGGCGGAAGAAATAAAGACATTGCAGAGGCGCAAGCAATTCATTTGGATGCTTTCAGAAAGGCTTTGAGGAGTATTCCTTTGGAGTTTTTTGCGGTGGTTCAAGCGATTGTTTTGGATGATAAAAACATTCTTTTGGCAAACGCTAAAAATTCACGCAAGAGAGCGCATTATAACCACATGGTTAAACAACAGCTTTGTTGGGGTTTAGACAGATTGGCAGCGCATTACAAGGGGGAATAAATGAGAAAGAAACTGACACCTTTACCGAAACTCGTTAAAAAATTGGATGATGTGTTTCAGATGTATATTCGTTATCGGGATAATTTTACATGTATCACCTGTGGGAAAAAATTTCCAAGAGGAGAAAGAAAAGATTGTCATGCAGGGCATTACATCTCTCGGGGGGTATATTCCACCCGTTGGGATGAGGAAAACGTCAACTGCCAGTGCGCAGGGTGTAACTTTAAACAATCTTTAGCTGACGTTGAGACGATCCACACCTACGAAAGAGAATTAAAACGAAAATACGGTGACGATGTTATCGATAGATTATTTGAGAAAAAACACCAAGTTTTCAAATTAAACCGTGTTTTTTTGGAAGAAAATATTGATTTTTACACGAAAGCCTTAAAAAATTATGAGCAGAACTCTTGACAAATCAGGCTTAAAAAGAAGTTATCCACAGATTAAAATAAATATTCTCAAGGTATTGACATAGGGTGACACCCTAGTGTATAAGAATAACTATGATGGATAATTTGACCTTAAAAACAGATTATTCATTTACGGCAGGTTTATTAAACCACTTAAATGTTGCATTAAGCTCCGAGAAATCGGGGCTTTTTTTTATCGGAGAAAAGAAATGGCATGCAAAAAAGGCGGTAAAAAGAAATAGAGATTCTGAAACAAGTTCAGAATGACGAAAACGGGCGGCTATGCCTTTCTGGTCGCCCATCTCTTTGAAAGGCAAGAATATGATAATCGAAACAAAAGAAGGCAATCGCACTAAAATTAAAATTGTCCCTGATGATTATGAGGAAGAAAAAGGTTTCAACCAAAAAGACCTGACCACCTCTGAGAGAAAATCAATCGGTTTCAGTGACATAGATTCAGACAAATGGAATAAAATTTTTAAGAAAGGCGAATGATGGAAATTAAATTTGACAAGAGAAACTATCGTAAGCACAACGATAAAAACAAAGAACTCATCAACAAGAGTTTGGAAGAATGTGGAGCAGGTCGCTCAATTTTAATTGATAATGAAAATGAGATTATATGCGGAAATGGCGTATTTGAACAGGCTAAACAGTTAAATATTCCTGTAAAGATTATTGAAACAGATGGAAGTGAGCTCATTGCAGTAAAAAGAACAGACCTTGCCACAGATGATGAGAAAAGAAAACGCTTAGCAATTATGGACAATTCAGCTTCAGATACGTCAGAATTCGATATTGAGTTATTGCAAGCTGATTTTGATGTTCCTGATCTGCAAGATATGGGTGTTGAAATCCCCGATATTACTGTTGAGGAAGAACAAAAAGAAGTTGTTGAGGATGAAGTCCCAGAAGAAGTTGAAACACGATGCAAGCTTGGAGATATTTGGAAGCTTGGAAACCATAGGTTGATGTGTGGGGATAGTACAAAGGTTGATGATGTTGAAAAGCTGATGAATGGTCAAAAGGCGGATTTGCTATTCACAGACCCACCTTATGGTGTTTCTTATGAAAAAAAGACTAAAGATGTTCTTAAGAGCAAATCATATACAAAAATTCAAAACGATGATTTGACTTTAGACCAATTTCAAGACTTTTTGTATGATGTATTTACAAATGCGTTTTCTTGTTTGAAAGATACGGCAAGTTATTATGTTTTTTCTTGTCAGGGTGGCGACCAAGAGATGATGATGATGATGATGAGGGAAGCAGGCATCCCTTGCAGGCATCAAATTATTTGGGTTAAAGATGCTCCTGTTTTTTCTATGGGCAGATTAGATTATGATTATAAACACGAACCAATTTTGTATGGGTGGGTTAAAAAACACGACTTCCAAAGAAAAGGGGAACAAGATAAATCTGTTTGGGAATATAAAAGAACAGCAAACAAACTTCATCCGACAATGAAACCAGTTGAGCTTATCGCAAATGCACTGTTGAACTCAACAAAACAAGAAGAAAATGTTTTGGATTTATTCGGTGGCTCTGGTTCAACACTTATTGCTTGCGAACAATTAAACAGAAAGTGCTTTATGATGGAACTTGACGAGCATTATTGCGATGTCATTTTGCAAAGGTGGGAAAACTTAACAGGAAAAAAAGCAGAAAGGATTGCAGATGATAATAACAGAAAAAGTATCACCTATGCATCCTGATAAGATAGCCGACAGAATTGCTGGTGCTCTTGTAGATTATTGCTATTCAAAGCAAGAAAATCCAAAGTGCGCATTTGAAGTCTTAATTGGACATAATGCTTGCTATATTACAGGCGAAACCTCTGTGTTTATACCAGATGCAACAGTTGAAGAAATAGCAGAACGGATTAGCGGAATAAAGTTTGATAAGTTTAAATATATTGGAGTAGAACAGGATGTTCACTTATCAGAAAACCAAAAAGAACTCCGTTGCGGAGATAACGGCGTGTTTGCAGGATTTAAAATGCCTGATGTTCATAAAGAAGCATTGCAAGTATGCAAAACAATATACGACAAATTCCCAACCGATGGTAAAATCGTACTGAACGCAGATACAAAAGAGCTAACAGTATGCTGGTCTAACGCATATGAAAGCGAAATAAAAGAGCTTGTAAACGCAACAAAAATAAATCCGCTTGGATATTGGACAGGCGGTGTAAATGTTGACACTGGTGTTACTGGTCGGAAGCTAGCAAGCGACTTTTATGGCATTGAATACCCTCTAGGTGGAGGAACTATACACGGTAAAGACTTATCTAAGGCAGATTGCTCGGTTAATATATATTGTTTCTTAAAAGCACAAGAAACAGGAAAACCACAAAAAGCCATCTGTTCTATTGGAGATAAGAAAGTAAACATTAACGGAGAGCTTGTACCATTTAGTGAGATAGTAAAGCTAGCAAGAGAATACATTAAGTTTCTAGGTGGTTTTGAAAAGCTCGCAGAATGGGGATTGCAATAATGCCTAAACCAGAAAACCTGATTCCGAATAGCGAAAGAAGTCCCGATGAGCTCCGACAAATGAGGATAAACGGTGGTAAAAAATCAGGGGAAGTCAGAAGAGCTAAAAAAACAATGAAAGAAATGTTGGATTATCTTTTGGATAAAGAAATAAAAACCAACAAAGGCGATATGTCCACAATGGAAGCGATTATGGTTTCAATGATAGCAAAAGCTTCTAAAGGGGACGTGAGAGCCACAGAGTTTATACGAGATACGATTGGTCAAAAGCCGACGGAGAAGAGAGAATTTGTTGGAGAGCTTCCGCCGTTGGTTGTAAGGGAACTAAAAACCAATGACAAGAGTGATGGAGATAGCGACACCGTTTCTGCCGCTGATAACACAACATTATCGGAATAAGTTATATTACGGTGGGCGTGCCGGTGGTAAATCTTTTGCTTTTGCTGATTGTTTATTAGCGTTAGGCAGAGAAAAACAATTATTTGTTGCTTGCGTTCGTGAGGTTCAAAACTCAATTAAAGACTCAGTTTATAAGTTATTAAAAGACAGAGCCGAGTTTTATGAGTTGCCAGATTACGTCTTTTATGAAGATAGAATAGAAAACGTTGTTACAGGGACAAGGTTTATCTTTAAGGGCTTAAAAGACCAGAATACGCAGAATATCAAATCACTTGAGGGTGTTGATATTTGTTGGATAGAAGAGGGGCAAAGTATAAGCAAGAAGTCTTGGGAAGTCTTAAACCCGACAATTCGTAAACCTAACTCTGAAATTTGGATTTCCATGAACAGAGAGGAAGAAAACGACCCGATATGGAAAGCGGTCGCCGCGCATCCTGATGAGCGGACACTGGTCGTTAAGGTTAATTATTACGACAATCCACATTGCCCCGATGAAATGAAATACCTTGCCGAGAAGTGCAAACAGGAAAGCCAAGAAGACTACGAGCATATTTGGTTGGGTGCGCCTGTTTCTCAAGGCTCAACGAAGCTCATCTCGTCTAAAGACGTGAGAGAGGCATTTATCCCGAAAATGTCGAGTTCGACATCTCCGTTAATATTGGGTGTTGATGTGGCTCGTTTCGGAGACGATAAATCGGTTATTTGCTATCGACAAGGGCGGTGGTGTTCTAAAATTGAGAGTTTTTCGCATTTAGATACCGTTCAACTGGCTAATCTGTTGACGAGCAAGATAAAAGATTTAAAACCGGCAAGAATATTTATAGACTCAGGCTCAATGGGGGCGGGTGTTTATGATATTCTTAATGACCGAGGATATGGCGACATTATCAGAGGTGTTAATTTCGGTTCTAAAGCCTTAAGCGAAGAACGTTACGCAAACCGCAGAGCGGAGATGTGGGGAGAAGCGAATGAGTGGCTTAAGCAAGAGCTTCCTGTTCAACTGCCTCATGATGATGAATTGTTAGATGACTTATGCTCCGTCAATAAAGGGTACGACACCCGAGGGAGACTATTATTAGAGAGCAAAGACAAGGTTAAAGAAAGAATAGGGCGTTCACCGGATAAGGCGGATGCCTTTGTTTTAACCTTTGCAGAGCCTGTTTATGATATAGGCAAGCCTAAAATGACAGGTCTCGGATATGTGAGCATTGAGGAAATGTTTCAAGCGACAACACCTCAAAACACAGGGTGGTAATTGACAAAAAACTGATTTTCAAAAATCAAGTAAAATCAAAAACTTAGTCAAACTCGCTCGGCTAGGAAAATACCACATTTAAGAAAGGCAATAGACAAAATGCAAAAAGCTATTATGGACAGAGTTTTTATAAAACTCGATGAAGTGAAAGGCACAATCTTAATTGATGACGACAGCGAGACCAAATCTGGTGTTGTTGTCAGTATAGGCGATGAGGTGAAATCGGTTAATATCGGAGACCATGTTGTATTTTTTAAGTGGGATGATTTGCCGACCTTAGAAAAAGGAATAATCGCCGTTCGAGAACGTTGTTTGTTAGGAAAAATCAATGAGTGAAAAATGGATAAACAGAATTACAGAGGCTGAGAAAAAGTGGGAAACTTATCACGAGCTGATTAAAGAGGTTCGTGACTATTACCGCAATTCTAAGAATAAAAATAAGCAAAATATCTTTTGGAGCTCCGTTGAGACCTTAAAGCCGTTTTTGTACTTTAAGCAACCCGTTCCTTACGTTGAGCGAAAAAATAAACAAAATAACCCTGTTGAGGATGTCGCTTGCAAGATTC
>Ga0326511_10004538_pt1 | contig 11028 bp, 7 predicted proteins | sample 0_2496_0518_D_FD_203701 | JGI IMG/M metagenome (GOLD analysis project Ga0326511, IMG submission 203701) | Bovine rumen microbial communities from UC Davis, California, United States - 0_2496_0518 | ecosystem: Host-associated > Mammals > Digestive system > Stomach > Rumen | place: USA: California...
CAGCAATCTGCAGGATTACGCCTATGAGAAGAGCGGCATAACCGAGGAAATACTCGATGATATGGCAATGTATATGGTAAAGAATACTTTATCGGACATTCTTGCTCATGAGGGCGGTCTCGCCGGTTACCTGAAAGAGCAGCTGAATATTCCCGAGGGTAAGAGCCTCGGCCAGTACGCGGCTGAATCCATAGGTAACCTTATCAGCGGTTTTACCGGTTTTACGCAGGAAATAAATAACGCACTGTTCAAGGGTTCCATATCGATTGAAAATGCCACCGGGGAAGGTGATGTAAATCCCACCTTAAATATCACGGCAAATCTCAGCGGAAGAACGGAGCATGGCAAGGCGACTGTTGACATGAGCTATCTGCCGACAGCGGTTGACGAGCTGGCTGTAAAGGCTCAGACAAAGCTTGTGGAAGGCGAATGGCTGAAAAATCCGTATGCGTCGAACCCGCTGCTGGACGACGTCAAGAAGCTGATTCAAAATGCGGTTGTTCCTGCATTTTCATCGCCGCTCAAAGAGGGTGATCCGGAAAGCACGGCGGTTAAGCTGTTCAATGACGGATGGCAGGCATTTTCCATAGGCGATGAAGGACTCGCCGACGATGAGAAGAAAGCGAAATGGGAAGAGGCGCGCGAACTGATCGGCGGGGATACGCTGGCAGGCAAAATAACACAGGGACTCTGGAACGAAGCGATTAAAATGAACACACCTGCCTACCCTGCCTTGTCAGAGCTGTTTTCTCAGCGAATCGTACCTGAGGGCAAAAATGGTATCATCACGGTAACAACGGATAATCCGGGTGACTATCTGCTGCCTGCCATCACCAATTTGCTTGGACTCAACTCGCTGGATACACTGTCTTCCATCATTCGCACTGCGTCCACGCTGAATATGGTGGGGCTGGGAAATCCGATTCCGGCGAGTGTTGTCAAACCGCTCACGCAAAAGGTGGTAGAGCTTCACAAGGTCATGACAACGGACAACAACATTAAACACGACAATATCTGGGATATCCAGATCGTTCATTTTGATGCAAACGGCGGCAGCGTAAGTCAGACGCACGCCATGACTGTCGAGGACCACAAGCTGACCGGTCTGCCGACTCCTGATGAGAGAGAGGACTACGTATTTGACGGATGGTTCACAGAGGAGACGGGAGGAGAACAGGTGACAGCTGAGGATGACATGACGGGAATAGGCACGCTGTATGCTCACTGGACATACGTCGGCAAGGAAGAAGAAGAGGAAGAGCCGACTCCTGTTGTTCCGGAACCGGTCCAGCCGGAGGAGAAGGAAGAACCCGAGCCGGAGCCGGAGAAAAAGGATGAGAGCGTCAGCCCTGTGATTCCGCCCAAAACAGAGGAAGTTAAGACAGAGAATACCGAATCCGACAGCCGTGAGCCGGCAGCGGAATTGGGTCTGCACCGTTACTTTGTCTCCCGCAAGGCGCTGCATGACAAGATTTTTAACGTGGAATACAGCGACAATGACCATGCGAAATTCTGCAAGGCATTGGTTAAGGCCTTGAAAGAGGGTGAGACGGTCTTCAATATGGGAGAGTGGCTGAGCTTGGATGCCGAGGCTGTGGCAGCGATAGAGGCATGCGATAAGGATGTGACGCTTGAATACGTTGGTCAGGGTATTGGTTTCCGCTTTGTGATTCCGGCGAAAGCGAAGATTTCCCGTTTTGCGGATGAGCATGGCGCGGTGTGCGTGGTATGCCTTGCCGAGTATTATGGGTATGAGAGGATTGGGGCTGATGAGGTGCAGCGGCAGCCGCTGGGATGAAAATTTAAAGTGCCGGCCGCCAGGCGACGCCGCTCCGATTGCATTTTTAATGATTTCGACAGTACTACTGACATGCAGTGAAAGTTTAAGCTATGAATGGAATAAGGAACGCCTTATTGTGAGAGGAAGTGAATAAATGAGACAACAGGAAAACTTAACTCTGTTAGGAAGCAACCACACCGAGTACAAAACGGATTACGATCCGTCACTTCTGGAAACATTTTCCAATAAGCACCCGGACAATGATTATTTCGTGAAGTTCAATTGTCCGGAGTTCACCAGCCTGTGCCCCATCACGGGACAGCCGGATTTTGCCACGATTTACATTTCGTATGTTCCGGATAAGCTGATGGTGGAGAGCAAGAGTCTGAAGCTGTATCTGTTCTCTTACAGAAATCACGGAGATTTCCATGAGGACTGCGTCAATAAGATCATGAAGGATCTGATTGCCCTTCTCAATCCGAAGTATATCGAGGTCACGGGGAAGTTCCTCCCGCGCGGAGGACTTTCCATAGATCCGTATTGTAATTATGGTAAGAGCGGGACGCCGTGGGAGAAAGTCGCGTGGGACAGGCTGACGAAACATGATATGTATCCGGAGAAGATTGATAATAGGTGAAGAGAGCAGGAGAGATACATTTGACATGAACAGGATTTGCCCGATGCAATAATCTATATATGATTTTATCGGACGGAACGGGGTTAATTGATTATCAATTGGGAGGAACATGATATGGATATGAGTAAATTTCAGTGGACGCGGGAGCCGGAAAGCTACAAGGTTTCCGACGGAAAGGTCACTATTACAACGAAGCCTCATACGGATCTTTGGCAGCGGACGTATTATCATTTTCGCAATGATAACGCACCGGTGTTTCAGATGGAGACGGAGGAGCAGTATTTTTCATTTGTCGTGAAGACTTCTTTCGAAGACAGTCATCAACGCTTTGATCAGTGCGGAGTGGTCATGTATCTGGATTCCGAGAACTGGCTGAAAGGCTCTATCGAATATGAGAACGACAGCTTCCAGCATCTCGGATCTGTGGCTACCAACCACGGTTACTCTGACTGGGCAACCACGGAGATTCCTGCGGATATCAAGGCTATGTGGTATCGTCTGAGCCGCCGTCAGGATGATTATTGCATCGAGTGCTCCGAGGATGGTGAGCACTGGAAGCAGATGCGCATCTGCCACATGTACGAGGCTGCGGGGAAGATCCGTTTCGGTATATATGCTTGTTCTCCGGAGGATTCTTCTTTCACGGCGGTCTTTACGGATATGAAGATTACGGAGTGCGCGTGGCTTGCGCATGACGGGCAGCAGCCGGATTGAGAGATTGGGCTGAGAAAGATGGAATATATGACACTTTTGGAGCGAGATGAAAGAAATATAGAAAAAGGTATAGGAATCGGAGAAGAAATGTTTGTGAGACTGATACAGGTTCTGACGGAGAAGGGACTTCAAAGTGAAATAGATGCAGTTTTAAAAGATAAAGGCTATCGTGAAGTACTTTATAAAAAGTATGGAATTAAATGACACAATCAGGACTGGTTCGTAATTGGTATCTGGTATGCGGAGAATAATCTTCTGATTGCAGCGATTCAGAATCTGGTGGGATTATGCAGCCGGATATGGCAGGATTTGTATTTGAAATCTGCCATATCCGGCTGCCTTTAACATGTTGGGAATTACGGATTAAAAGCAAGAATGCCGATTACTCCGGTAAACGCAGTCAGCCGGGGCACATCAGCCAATGTTAGGGCTGACCTGCAAGATACAAAATGACATCCGCAGCGCAAACTGCGTGTCGGGATCATTCAGGTCAAGCCCGCTGACCTCCTCCGCCTTATGCAGCCGGTAGATGACGCTGTTTCGATGAAGATACAGCGCCTCTGCCGTCTTTTTTATACTGCAGCTGTTTTGAATGTATTCCCGCACCGTCTCCAGCAGCTTGGTCCTGCACTCCTCGTCGTACTGTGCTATGCACGAAACGGCGGGGTGAATATATCGTGTGAGATTACCTGTTTCCGAAAAATGCTTTAGCATGACGGAAACACTGAACTCCTCAAATGAAAACACCCGTCTCCCCGAATCTATACTTTTTCCCGTCGAAAGAGCGTCTTGAGCTTCGCTGAGAGCCTCGCGCAGAAGTTCTATCTTATGGAAGGGATTGCTGATGCCTACATTGACATTGTATTTCGAGGGGAATAAATCGAGCAAATGCCCTACACTCTCCGCATCCTGGACGCTGCACACTACAATCGTTGCCTTTCGGTAGGTTATTACATGGCAATCAGGCAGCTCCCTGTGGAAGGCCTCGCGGAGAGATTTTCCCTTTATTGACGGAATCTCGGAACTGTCCGGTCTGAAATACAGAAGCTTCATATTCTCCTGAAATTTCATGTCTCGGTATGCTTCCGGCAGATTTTCAAGAGGCGTGCCGATGAGCAGATTATAAAGAAAACTCTGATACTCACTTGTTCTGTAAAGAAGTTCGGGCGAATAGGAAAGCAGCGCATACTCGGTGACCGAGCTGAGCATACGCAGCATCTCGGAGTGCTCGGACCGGTAAGTCTGATCCCCTTCTATCAGAAGAAGGGACCCGATCCAGGCGTCCTTGCAGTACACTCTGCATGCCAGTTTGCGATAGGGGGAGGCTGAACAGGTTACTTCAAACGGTGCAATCCCGGGATTGGCCATCTGCACAGATTTCAATTGCTTAACTTCCGTGATGAATTCATAATCGCAATACCCTTTTCTTATATTATCCACCCACAGTTCATCAGTTACCGGGATTCTGGTCGAATGGCTGAGAATCCGGAAATCCCTGTCTATCAGGACTAAAGATGCATTGAAAGTCTGCGATGCCAGATCGATCAGTTCATCTACACTTCGTACTTTGTCGGCAGTATCCATAAGGTAATGCAGGTAATCATTCTCATTTCTCTCTGACAGGATATCCTGAATGCGGTTGAAGACAACGGCAAAGTGTTCTTTCGGGATAACAGCGAAATCCGAGTCAGGAACAGCGGATTCCGGGTCGACATCCTTCACGCGATTGCAAGCAGAGGCAGATTGCTCATTTGGGATACCAGCGGAATTCGAGGCAGAAACAGAGGATTCTTGTTCGACATCCTTCACGCAATCGCAAATTGAGGTAGGTTGTTCATTTGGGATGTCAGAGGAATCTGAAGCAGGAGCTGTCGACTCAGAGTCGATATTCTGATTAGTAGTGTCAAATAATGCAATTTGCTCAGTTGGAATGTCAGCGGAATCCGAAGAAAGACTCGCAAAGTCATATTCGCCCGTATCAACTGCAAGAATATAGTGATTCGGCCGCACATTCGATTGTCCATCATGACCAAAATACAGAATAGAATCCATCTCGAGTTCTGCCTGGTCCGCCCAAAGTCTCACTCTGGAGATATCTGTCTGGGAAGAAGCGGAAAAAACCTGAATAGGGCAAAAATGGCTTATTTCATTAACAATATCGGAAAAGGTCATGTTATTTTCTTCCTTTCTGACTCCGCAACAGCTATTTTCAATAAATTCGGATGTTAAGACGCCATTTCGGGAATATCAAGATAAGCGGTAACTCGGATCATTTTTCTTATATCAAGCATAGTGCATGGTGCACAAAATGTCAATTCTGATTCATATATCGCGTCCATGGTGTATTGTACTTCCCTGATATAAAATATAAGTAGATTACTAAAATTTCCGCATTGTTTCGATTCCGGTCTGCCTTAAAGAGACATGTGGGGAAGTTTTAGTAGATGAATGGCGTGTGTTAAAGATGTCTGAAGCGAAACATCTGTATAAAGAATATTATGAAGGAGGTTACACCATGTACGAAAAACTTTTTGAGAAGGGGCGTATCGGGAACGTCGAGTTAAAGAACCGTCTCGTTATGACCCCAATGGGAACAAACTTAGCAGAACTCGACGGAACCGTCGGTCCCGCAATGCTTGCCTATTTTGAAGCAAGAGCAAAGGGCGGATGCGGTCTCATCATGCCCGAGATCTGCAAGGTCAATGAGAAGACCGGCGTGGGCATGTTCCGCCAGATCGCCGCTACCAGCGACCGTCACATTCCGTCACTGGCAAAACTCGCAGCAACGGTTCATAAATACGGAAGCAAGATTTTCATTCAGCTTCATCACCCCGGCCGTGAGGGCGTCTCCTCCCTGATCGGCGGACAGCCATGCGTCTCCGCATCGGACCGTATGTGCAATGTGTCCAAGCAGGAGACCCGTCCGATGACACTGGATGAGATCCATGAGCTGGTAGAACAGTTCGGAGATGCGGCACTGCGCTGCAAGAAGGCAGGCATCGATGGAGTGGAGCTTCACTGCGCACACGGCTATCTGCTGCAGCAGTTCCTCTCCCCGTATACCAACAAGAGAACGGATGAATACGGCGGAAGTTTCGAGAACCGTATGAGACTGGTTCTTGAGATCATCGAGGACATTCGCAAAAAGTGCGGCAAGGACTTCGTTCTCGGATGCCGCGTGTCCGTAGATGAATTCCTGAATACAATCGGCGTCACGGAAGATTACATCCATATCGAGGATGGTATCCGTATCGTCAAGACGATGGAAGCGGCAGGCATTGATTTCGTCGACGTCAGCTGCGCGCTCTATGAGACAGGTCTCATGGCGATTGAACCGATTTCCTTCCCGCAGGGCTGGAGAAAAGATTTCATCAAGGCTGTTCGTGACAATGTGAAGATTCCGGTCATCGGCGTTTCCGCTATTCGTGAGCCGGCCGTTGCCGAAGCCTTCCTGGAAGGCGGAGTTGTTGACTTCGTCGGCATGGGCAGAACATGGCTTGCCGATCCGGAATGGGGCATCAAAGTCCAGCAGGGCAGAGAGAGCGAGCTGAAGAAATGTATCAACTGTCTCAGATGCTTCGAGACACTGATGAGTCTGAACGCGCAGGGACTTCCGCTGGAATGCGCCGTCAATCCGCTCACATGTAATGAAAAGCGCTACGGCGATCTGGAACCGGATACACAGGGACACAAAGTCGTTGTTGTCGGCGGCGGCCCGGGTGGCATGATGGCTGCAGAGACCCTCGCAAAGAGAGGAATCAAGACGGTCCTCATCGACCGTCAGGAAGCTCTCGGCGGCACGGTCAATCTTGCCAAGCTTCCTCCGCTTAAAGAGAGAATGGAGTGGATCGCAGATTACTACAGAGACAGTTTCGGAAAACTCGGCGTTGAGGTACAGCTCGGAAAAGAGGCGACGGCTGAGGATATCATCGCTATGGAGCCGGATGCAGTCATTCTTGCGACCGGATCCAAATCCATCATACCGAAGAGCATTCCGGGCGTAGACGGCGCAAATGTTTACACCATCGAGGAAGTTCTTACCGGCAAGAAGGATATCAGCGGCAAATCGGTCGCTATGATCGGAGCCGGACTTACGGGTCTCGAGACCGGTGAGTTCCTTGGGGCGAAGGGATGTCATGTGACATTTGTCGATATGCTGAAGGCAGCGGGCACAAATGCTTACAAGAACAATGTTCTGGACATCATGACCAGATTAAGGAAAATGGACATTGCCTGGGCTCTCGGCCATGCCCTCAAGGAAATTACTCCGGATGGCGTAATCGTCGAAAATGTCGATACCCAGGAAGAGAAAAAGATCGAAGCGGAAGCAGTGGTTCTTTCTCTCGGATATCGGGCTGATCAGAGCCTTAAGGCAGCGCTCGAGGAGAAGGGAATTCCGGTCAAGCTGGTCGGCTCCGCAATTAAGGACGGAGTGATCGCACCCGCAACGAGGACAGGCTATGAAGTCGCGGCAGGTCTTTTCAAAGCGCCGAAGCCGAGCTTCGTACTTAGCGACGATGAGGTGAAGAATTTTGCGAAGATTTCCGATATGCGCGGACAGGAAGGCGTTTATCTCGCATTCCTCACACGTCCGGAGGTAGTGCGTGAACTTCTGCCTGAGCCGCTTGAGCCATTTGCTGTTCCGGTCGTGACGCTTTCTGTGTGCCATATTAAGGATCCGACATTTGCAGATAACTACTATGAGACGATTCTCGGCATTTACTGTACATATAAGGGACAGCTCGGCATGTATCCGATCAGCCTGCTCCTCGGCGGACAGGGCGCGGAGATGGCGACGCAGCTCGGACGCGACAATTCTGCGATTCCGAAGAAGCTGGATGCTGAATTTGTCATCAGAAAGAACGGAGCGAAGGTAGAAGTAGGCGTAGTGAGAAGAGGCGCGCAGATCGTCAAGATCGAGATGGAGCTGGGCGGCTACAATCATCCGCTTACACACGTTCTGTTCCAGGCACCGGCTCCGGGCAAGAAGACAGCCGGAAGCGGATATTACTTCCACTTTGACCGGCTACCGGATGAAAACGGCGTATGGAGATTCACGAATACCTGCCTGATCAGGAATATCGTGAACTATACCTATGATGCATGGACGCCGGGCTTCATCACAAAGCTTGAGATCAATTCCAGCAAGGATGATCCGTGGGGATGCGTTCCGGTCGAGACGATCGTCGGCGGTGCGTATGCGGAGAACAATCTGCTGATTACAGCGCTTCAGAAGCTGGAGGATGTGGATGCGGAGAAGCTTATGCCGAAGATTTTGCCGGCGTGGTATGACAAGACGACGTTCATGGAGACGGGACGCAAGTAAAACGGAGATTTTGCTCGCATTGAGTATGGGACATATATCTTAGTGTGAGATGCCCCCGACTCTATATGGTGGGCAACAAAATAGTCTCAGTGGCGGGTGTCACCCCCCACTGAGATATACGCTCCGCGAGGATGCGCAGGGATTCGGTTTGGAAGAGGTCAGCTATCGCTGACCTGAATCCCGCGCCAAGTCTCGCGAGCGAGACTTGAAATAAATACGAGGTGGACCAATATGAAAGAATTTAAGGGTAAAACAGCATTAATAACCGGTGCAGCGTATGGCTTCGGCAAGGAATTTGTCAAGCAGGCTGCAAAGCGGGGTATGAAGATCGTAGCGGTTGACATCATGGGAGACGAGCTTGCTAAGCTGGAAGATATCGCAAAGGAGTGCGGAGCAGAAGATATCACACTCATTACTGCCGATGTGGGAATCTACGAGGAGACGGAAAAAGTCGTAAATACGGCGCTTGAGAAGTATGGCACGATTGATATTCTTATGAATAATGCGGGTGTTGCAGTGCCGGGCAACGGCTATAACCTGCCGCTTCGCGACTGGGAGTGGATCGTCCAGACCAACTTTATGTCTCACGTGTATTTCATGAGACAGGTCATCCCGATCATGATCAAGCAGGGCACACATTGCAACATTATGAACACATGCTCTGTCGCCGGCGTCATCAACTGGATCGGAATGGTTCCGTATTATTCCACCAAGCATGCCGCTGTGGCTCTTGCCGAGAGCACCAACTACGAGCTGCAGGCTATCGGAGCCGATATCGCGATGGGCGTATTCTGCCCGGGTTATGTCCAGACCAACCTTGACCACAGCGAGTGGTATCGTCCGGAACGCTTTAAGGATGATACCGATCCGTATTATCAGAGCGAGGAGTTCAAGAAGGGACAGGCAGAGGCGAAGTATGTAATCGAGACCGGTCTTCCGATTGAGGGACATGCTGAGCAGGTATGGGAGGCAATCGAAGAGGACCGTTTCTATGTGCTTCCGCATGAGAAGTATGACGGCTTCCTCAAGCTGCAGACAGCAGAGAAGCTCCAGAGAAAGAGTCCGAATCTCAAGGAGGTCATGGCGCTTCTGAAGGGCGGAGAGAATAAGTAAGGGATAGCCTGCTCCGCGAGCGGGGCATGGAAAAATAGTACAACATAGTATAAGCGTTTTTAAATAACTGGACTTTATTTTCTTCCCATGGTATAATATACTTATCATAAAAAGGAGCATATTACCATGGGAAGAAAAGCAACAACCATAACTCTCAGCGATGAAGACAGGGCGTATTTAGAATTGCAAACACGAGCCCGTACCATTCAGGCACAGACAGTCAATCGTGCCAGAATTCTTCTTCTTAAAGCTGATGGTGTCAGTATTAATGCTATTGCTGACAAAGTCGGTATGAACCGAAAAAGTGTCATGTACTGCATAAATAAGTATCTCGAAGGAGGCGTTGATAATGCATTGTTCGATGCTCCCGGGCGAGGTCGTAATGCAGAGATCACGGATGACGAAAAAGCATGGATCATTAATATTGCCTGTCAAAAGCCTGTTGATCTTGGATATGCTGCAGAAACCTGGACAAGGGCTTTGTTAACCAAACATATCAATAAAGTTGCAGAGTCCGCCGGATACACCAGACTGTCTACCATAAGCCAGTCAAAAGTTCGGACAATCCTTGAAGAAGCAGATATCAAACCGAATAAAATCAAATATTACTGCGAAAATAGAGATCCGGATTTTGACCAGAAAATGCACAATGTTCTCTTGGTATATAAACAGCTCTCTTTACAGTTTGATGAAAACGGGGAGCTCCTTCCCTTCGATAACGAAGGACAAGTGGTCCATGTCCTTTCCTATGATGAAAAACCTGGAATTCAGGCAATAGCAACTACATCAGAGGATTTAAGACCAGATGAAAATCATCCAACAATCAACAGAGATTATGAATACAAGCGGCTTGGCACCGTATCCCTGCTTGCGGGAATAGACCTGCAGACAGGAGAGGCAATTCCTCTTGTACGGGATAAACACAGCAGTAAAGAATACATAGAGTTTTTAAAACTGCTTGATTCAAAATATCCAGAAGAGGATAAAATCCGTTTGGTATTGGATAATCTCAGAGTACATACATCGGAAGAAACCAGAAAGTATCTGGCAACGGTTCCTGGAAGATTTGAATTTGTATTTACACCTAAACATGGTTCCTGGCTAAATCTTGTTGAAGGCTTTTTCAGTAAGATGACCAGGCAAATGCTGAAAGGTATCAGGGTCAAAACTAAAGATGAACTTATACAACGCATCTACCAATATTTCGAGGAAATCAATGCTGAGCCAGTTGTATACCATTGGAAATACAAACCCGAAGAGATTGATCCTGATGAAAAAGTCCAGGTTGAAACTTTGCCATTGAAAAGGTCCAGTTAATTACAAACGTGTATACTAGAAATCTGTCTGACCTCGGAAGTGGAAGCGGTGTTCATTTTATTCGGTGACATCTGTACCATAGCCGACATAGTTGCCAGGGTGAAGGATGCGGGAAAGATCGCTATGGTCCATATGGACCTG
>Ga0326511_10004539_pt1 | contig 11028 bp, 26 predicted proteins | sample 0_2496_0518_D_FD_203701 | JGI IMG/M metagenome (GOLD analysis project Ga0326511, IMG submission 203701) | Bovine rumen microbial communities from UC Davis, California, United States - 0_2496_0518 | ecosystem: Host-associated > Mammals > Digestive system > Stomach > Rumen | place: USA...
TAAAAGTGCAAATAATATAATTAATATGAATAAGATGTTTATGGGATGTACAGTATTAGAAGAAATTAACCTTTCAGATGTCGATACAAGTAATGTAACGAGTATGGATAGTATGTTTTATATGTGTCAAAAGCTAACTGCCATACCACAATTTGATACAAGTAAAGTAACCAATATGTATAGAATGTTTTATGCTTGTACATTATTAGAAGATTTACCTTTGTTAGATACAAATAGAGTGATAAATTGGGCAGACGCATTTTATTACTGTGAATCATTAACCAATGAAAGTTTAAATAATATATTACAAATGTGTATAAATGCAACAAGCTATACAGGTACGAAAACTTTAGCTACTCTTGGATTCGCTTCTAGTTGGTGTCCAGTGTCAAAAATACAAGGATTATCAAATTATCAATCTTTTTTAAATGCTGGATGGACAATAGGATATTAAAAAGAAAGGAGGTAAACTATGGATTATGCACAATTAATTATTATAGCAATATTAGTTGAAGCAATATGGGAAAATCTAAAGATGATATGGGATAAAAACAAACTTAATATCAATATGCTAGGAAGTTTATTATTATCTATGATTATCTGTGTATTAGCTCAAATAAACATCTTTAAAATTGTAGGAATAGAATTAATTGTTCCTATAATAGGCTATTTATTAACAGGTATAATAGTATCAAGAGGAGCTAATTTTGTAAATGACTTATTTAAAAAGTTGAAAGGAGAATAAGTATGAGTAAATTTGGACTAGATATTAGCCACCATAATGGCGACATTGACTTTGAAAAAGTAAAAAGTCAAGTTGATTTTATAATTTTAAAATTAGGAAATAGTGGAGATAATAAGAAATTTTGGCTAGATGATAAATTTGAAACTTATTATAATGAATGTAAAAGATTAAATATACCAGTAGGAGTATATGTATATTCTTATACAAATTCTGTTGAAAATGCAAGACTAGCAGGACAAGAGGTTGCAAAATATCTTCAAGATAAATCTTTAAATCTACCAGTATATATTGATATGGAAGATAAAGAAATAAAAGTTGAGGGTAAAGACAAATTAACAGAACTTGTAATAGCATTTAATACAGAAATAGAAAAAGGTGGATTTTGGGCTGGAGTATATGCTAATAGAGATTGGTTTGATAATTATCTAAATAAAGATGAAATAAAACGCAGATATACAACTTGGATAGCAACATATTGTGGGGGTATGCACAAATATGAGGGCGAATATGATATGTGGCAAAACTCATCACAAGGAAAAATAAACGGAATTAACGGAAATGTTGATACAAATTATATGTACAGAGATTTAATCGCTGAAATTGGAAATGCAAAAGAAATAGAGCATAAAAAATCTGTTGATGAAATAGCAAAAGAAGTTATTAGCGGACAATGGGGGAATGGCGAAGATAGAAAAAGAAGATTAGAAGAAAACGGATATAATTATCAAGAAGTACAAAATAAAGTAAATGAAATATTAAATTATAAAAAGCCAGAACCTAAAAAAGAAAGAATATACACAGTAAAAAGAGGAGATACCTTATCAAGTATTGCTAAAAAATATGGTACAACTTATCAAGAAATAGCAAGAAAAAATGGGATAAGTAATCCTAATAAAATTTATGTTAATCAAAAACTGAAAATATAACTAGATTTAATTGACAAAAATATGAAAATATGATATATAATATATATTATATTTATATATCATTTGTTTATTACAATGTTAATTGTAACATTGGATTAATTGGAATTGCTATAATAAGTGATTCCGATTTTTTTATTTGACAAATTAGATAAATCAACTTATAATTAAATTATACCACTAATAATTCTTTTTCCTGGTATAAAAAAACAGCTAAGGTTTTTTAGCTGTTTTTTATTGCGTTCATTTTCTCTATTAATTCATCAAGAACCATATCTATTTTCCCTATTTTGTCTTGCATAATTGATATATCAAATACATCATCTTCCCAACTAGAAAGTATAACTTTTTTAGTTTCAATTTGAGCTTTTAATTGAAATTTAAAATCACATAATTCAACAAATCTTTTTTCTAAAATTTCTAAATGCCTTTTCTTTTGGTTTCTTTGATTTATTATTTTTTTAATTTTATCATAATCAAGCTTTACATTTGAATCAAGATTTAGTCCAAAATCTATGTTTATTTTTTCCATAGCTTGTTTAAAGTTTAAGTTGAAATAATATTGAACAAATTGAATTAGATCACCGAGTTTTGCCACAATTAAAACAATAGAAACTCTTTTCATACGCTTTAGCAGAAGGATGTTTATCTGTTCCGTGAAAAGGGCAACAAAATTGAGAACCTTTTTGTTTAATATTATATTTACTTAAAATATCTTTCATATCTAAATAATTTAAAATTTGTTCTTTCATTTGTTTACTCCTCAAATTTAACTTCATCATACTTTTGTAATAATTCTTGCATTGCTTCTTTAGTTATGTTTTTATTTACTATTGCAATTAATCTTTTGTCATCATCATAAAAGGTGTATTTTATATAATTATTCATAATACTTACCTCACTAAAATATTAAATCCATAATTTTTATAATAAGCATAGTTGAAATTACTAATACTAAACCTATTACACAAGCAATTAATACTAATGCTATAAAACCTGCAATTACAATTACAGGACTTAAAACTATAATTAATACTATCCAAAGCAATATATCCATTTAATCCTCTTTATCTATTCTATTTTCTAATTCCTTAATTTTTATGTTTAAGTAATCAATGTTTGTAATTAACGAAAACAGAAACTTATTTAATTCTTGTATTGTTCCAAAATCTCTAAATTGCCTTATGTTTTTTAAATCATCTTCTACTAATTTTTCTATTTGTTGTTTTATTATATCTTCAAATTCTTTATTTTCCATAACTTACCTCTTTTCTTTATAACTCTATGCAAAACATTAAGGATTTATTAAGTTTGCATGACTTAACTTTTGAGGCATCTCGAGAACCTAATAAAGGCTAATCCTCCTGGCTTTATTAGTAACCTTTCCCCCGACACTTTTTAAATGTTCTGCATACAATTATAAACACAATATAATGGCATAAAGGACTTAATATAGGTCTTATGGCAGCCACTCCCGCCTATACTACTATATCAATTTCGCACTCTCGAACCTAGAACGATATAGACAACTAGATATAAACCCAAGTGAGTGCTTCATTTTTTATATGCCACTATATTCTATTTATAGCTTATTAGTTCTAGAATATAAATAAATCTTCTGGTCTTTTTTTATTTTACTCAAGAAACCAGTAAAACTTGATATAAAGTGTATGTTGATTATTTGCAGTAGTTCTTCATAGAAATCAACGACCTATGAAGAATACTTCCCTAGCTTTACACTCAGCTACTAGTGGGCGGTATCAAAGAAAGGATTTGAACCTTTACCTATAAAAAACACTCCTATACATAATTAGCACCGACATATAGGAACTATGTTTTCTATTATGCTACAATTACACTACTCTGATATATTTTAACTAGGATAATTGAAAGGCGGTGGATATATTAACAGAGCCTAGTATGTTAATATAATCTATATTTTAATAAAGGGGCAACTAAATTTATTGTCTATATTCTTTACTATATGACATAATTGAGTTTCTTTATTTTGACACTTTAAACAATTATTCTTTATAAAGTTTGTTAATTCTCTTCTATATATCTTTGCTTTGTATCTTTGTTTTCTATTGTATTCTCTCATTATGTTTTCTGCAATGTAACTCTTTCCCATAATGATTTCCTCCGTAATTGAAATTACAAGAATTATATCATGTTTTTTAATTTTTTACAACACATATTATACTCTTTCTTCAATTCTCTATGTGTTTGCTTTAATATCTTGTATCTTGTTCTTAATATTTGCAATTCGTCTTGAAATCTTTTTTTGTCTTCTTCTGAATTATAATATCTTTTTAATAGTTCTGTATAATCTTTCCCTCTAAAATCATAATCTTTGCTATCTAAATAATATTTATTATATTGCGAAATAACCCACTCTAAATCTTCTTTTTCTTGCCCATCTTCCATTTGTTCTTTAAAATAGACTAGACGAGAAATTTTTCTTTTATCGTATTCCATAATTCCTCCTATGAAATAGTTTTATCTGGTGTTATCTTTTTGTATGGTTACTATTTCTTCTTGATTACTTTTAACTTTGCGTACTTCTCCATAGTTTTTGGTATATATCCAACTAATAAAAGTACATTCTTTTTTATTACAAAAGAATTGTTTAGAACAATTTTTGCATTGTGGCATTTTTCGTACTCTCTTTCTTTCTTTTATAATTTAAACATTTATATATATTCAAATTATGGGTTTTCTCTTCTTGTATTTTTTCACATTTTTCTAAACTGTTGTATATACAAAAGGTGCAAATTTGATTTGAAAATTCTTTTTCAATATCTATCATAAGCAAACCTCGTTTTTCTTTTATTATAACATTTGTTAAATTAACTTTCAATAATCTTGTTGTTATTTTTTTTATAGATTCCTTTTCTTGTTTTCCACATTTTTTCATAATAAATATTTTTAATATCTACAAAATCATAGACTATACATTCTGTTTTGCCTTCACAAGTTCTTTCAATTCTACCTGTACTCTGTAAGACACTTGCTTTATTTTTTGTCGGTGCAATTAAAAATAATCTATCAAGTATTGGTATATTTAAACCCTCTCGAGCAATCCCAAAACTAGAAAATAATATGTGTTGTTTGCCTTCTCTCATATCTTTAATGGCTTGTTCTCTTTCTAGTTTAGCTTTTTTACTAGTCATACTTCCATTTATAAATACACCTTCGCCTAGTTGCTCATATAAATATTTAAGTCCTTCCAATCTGTCCGATAAAACCAAACAATAATGTTCCTTATTTTCTTTTAATAATTTTAAAATTAAATCATTTCTATCTTTATCTTTTGCTAGTTCATTTGCTAGTTGAGAATACGATAAAGTCCCATCAAATTTTAAACATTTTTTTGAAAATGTATAATCTGTGTAAATAAATTTTACTTTTGCTTTTATAATTTTATCTGCAATTTCTTCTTCTGGAATTGTATATTTTACTTTATTTAATAATGCAAACATACAAGGTGTTAATCCATCTCCGCCTAAAAGGAGTGGCTGTAATTCCGAATCTATATTGTGCTACTAAATTTGAAAGTATTTTTTGATATTGTGATACATAAGTAGCATTTCCAGCAACTAAATGACATTCATCAATCGCTATAACATTAAATTCATTTCTTAATTGCAATAAATCAACCCTCGCCATCGTTTGTCGTAAAGCTATGGTAACAAATTTTCCTATCTCTATTCTTCCATTAGCAATCATTCCATATTCGCCTTTTTTCATTCCAAGATTATTTACTACATAATCTTCAAATTGTCTTGCTAATTCTTGCGTGTGGCACAAGATTAAGGCTTTATATCCGTAATCTCCTTATTATTTCTAATATGATTATAGATTTGCCCGCACCGACACTTTGCACATAAAATTCCACGCTTAGCTTTTATCATTTTTTGAATAGCTTTTTCCTGATATTCGTATGGAGTAATGTTACTTTTTGGAAAATCTAATTTTTGATGCTTTTTAAATTCAATATTATAATCTTGTAAATTATTATGAATTTTATAAATATCATCTATACACCCCATAGGAAGAATATATTTATTTTCATTTATTGAATACATTTTTATAATTTTTGGGATTTTCCCAGTCCATAAATTCATTGCTTTGTAACGCTGTACCTCAGGATTTTTAATTTCTAAGTTTTGTTTACAATATTTTATTATTTCTTTAATTGGATTTTCCACAATTATCTGAGAATTTATTGTTATTTTCATCTACATACCTCCATTTATATCCACCAGTTTGAGTATATTGTCCTTTCATACATTTTACAATATTAGAACTCCAAACATTATTTTTCAAACACGCTTCTGTAAGAGAATCATACATATCTAAGATTTCTTCTGTATCTTTATCAAGTTTATATATTGGTTTCGAACAAGGATTATCACGCCCTTTTTTACCTAACCAGGCTTTACTTGGAGTATGTTTCAATACCGAATAACGATGCTTTTGGTTTTCACTTTCTGTTGCCCATTCAAGATTTTCTATTTTATTATCTGTTTTTATTCCGTTTTTATGATTTACTTGAGGCTTATTTTCAATATTTGGTAAAAACGCATTAGCAACTAAACGATGAACTAATAAATTTTTGTGCTTTATAACTACTTTAAGATAACCATTTTTAGTAAGATATTGATTTCTTATATGCTCTTTTACAAACCTTTTATCCATACGTCCTATCAATTTATTGTAAAAAACATAATATCTATCTATTCCTTTAACTCTGCCCAAATTACTTACTTGAAACATACCTTCATATCCAGGTATGTCTTTCCAAATCTCTTCTTCCATTTTTTACTCCTTTAAACAATAAAAGAAGCTTATATAAATGTATAACAAAAGGCTTTTATTGTTCAAGATAGCCACCTCTTGCTATACACATATATAAACTTCTTTTACTATCTTGAACATAAATATTGTATCATTTGTTATTTAATTTGTCAACAAATTCATTCCAATTTGTAATATTGGGAGTAAATTCTTTTAAAGGAATACTTTTTTTAAAGAACTGTAATAATCCAAAATCTATAAAATATATACTATTTTCCCATTTTATTGCAAGTATAAAGTTTGTATTATTACACTCTTTAAAGGCTTTATAACTTAAAGTTTGATTAGCTTCTATCCTACTAATCGGAAACCTACCGAGTTTTATTTTCCAAATTTTTTGCTTCAATTTTATACGCTATATTATTTTTTATTATTGTAATATCTCCGATTTTGACTTCCAGAAATTGATTTTTCATGATATTCTGGATAATATCCATTTTCTCTAAACCACCAACATAATTCTTCTTCAAAACTTTTTCCTACTTTATATTGTTTTAATCCCATAATTATCTCCTTTTAGAACGGCAAATCATCTGAGCTTAAAGATAAATTGCCACTTACATTGTCAACAGAAGTTGTTGTAAAATCCATATTTGCATTACTCATTGCTTGTTCAAAATTATTTGAATTATTTTCTTGTTTCTTGCTTCCACAAAAATAAATATGTTCAACAATAACATCTGTAGTATATGCTTTTGTTCCATCTTGTTTTTCATAACTTCCTGTTTGGATTCTTCCCTCAATTAAAATTTGACTACCTTTGCTGAAATAGTTTTTAATAAACTCAGCAGATTTTCCATAAGCTACAATATTTATAAAATCGCTTTGTTTTTCTTGCCCTTCTTTTGAATAATTTCTTTGACAAGCTATAGTATTTCTAAGATAAGTTCCACCATTATTTGTTTGTGATAATTCAACATCTCTACAAAGATTTCCTTGTATTGTACATCTATTTAACGCCATAATTTTACTCTCCTATCTCTTTTAAAATTTTATTTTTTGATATAACATTTCCATCACTATTGTTACATATTTCTCTTATTTTTTCGATTGTTGCTTGTAATACTCCTAAATTATTCTCTAAATTTGTATTAGATTTTCTTAGTTCTGATGCGTTTTCAAGAGCTATAACAATAGCTTTTTCTCTTTCTCGTAATTGTAATTCTTTTGCTTTATTTTCTTCTAAAGCTTTTTTTTAATATCATTTCTTGAACAATATCATTTGCTCTTTTCATAACATTTCTTTCTTCTTTTTTCTTTTTATTTTTAAATAACCACATAATAATTCTCTCCTTTAAATTATTTTATTTTTTATTTTTTATTTTTTATTTTTTATTATAATTGTCAACTATTCATTGTAATTTTCTTTAAAATAATCTGTATACCACCAAATTTTGTCTGTTTTTTGCTTTGATATACACCAATTACAACAGTTACATTTTTGAGGCTCTATCTTTCCTTGTTTTACATCTTGAAGATGTGGTAAATATTGTTGCAAAAACTCTAATTCTGTATTCATAACATCTTGGTCTATTTGCAACAAGGCTCTTTGAGAATATTTTTCTTTAGTACATACTGCAATAATAAAAGGTAATTGTTTACCTGTATTTTGTTTGACTATTTCTTGATATAAGGCTGCTTGCAATGTATACCTGTAGTTATCACAAAAATTAATTTTTTTATGTTCTTTTTCAGACCATTGAGGTTGTAATGTTGCCATAGCTTTTAAATCTACTATACATTTATCTTCATGGTAACTATCAATTTTAATCTTTACAGGAACACCACTAATTTCTCCCGTCATTATTACTTGATGCTCTCCACTTAGATACTTCCAGAACATTTCATCTTCTTGCATTTGATTAAATACATCTTCTGCTAATTTATAATCGGCTTTCAAATCTCCACCTCTAGTAAAAATTTCAGGATTTTGTTGTTCAAACTCTACAAGTTCATCTGACATAGCAGCATCAATATAAGAACTTACTAACATACTTTTACTTTTTTCTTCTTCCCATTCTCCATTAAGTTCTGCTAATGCACAAGCTTCACATTTTAAAAATGCTTTTACTTCAGAGCTTCCAGTATAAATTTTTCTTGCTTCTTGACTAAAATAATTTTCATTATTTAATTCCATTTTCTCATTTCCTTTTCTTCTTGTTCTCTTTTTATTTTTGCTTCTAATGTTTCAAACTCTTCATGAAATGCTTGCTTTATTTTGTTTGTTCCTAGTTCTTTCTTTAATTGATTTCTTCGTATTTTTCTTTCAATTCCTGACATACTTGTTTTAACCCTCCTCTTTTTATTATCTTTTTAAATATATCATATTTAATTTTAAATATTTTAGATAATTGTGCCATTGTATATTTTTGACCCTTATAAATTAAATAATGATTTCTTGTAGTATTATTCATCTGTTCTCTTGCTGTTGCCCATCTACAATTATTTGGTTCATAGTTACTATTTACATCTATTCTATCAATGGTTAAGTCATTCTTATATCCATTTTGTATAGCCCAATTATAAAAATTTAAAAATCCACTTTCTTTATTAAGCCATTCATCACAAATTGTTATACCTCGTCCTCCATAATTTTTATATCTTTTATTGTTTTTATTATAACATCTTGATTTCATATTATTATAAATATTATATAATCTAGTATGAGTTTTGCCATGTTTATAATTTATATTATTTTTAGAACGCATAATTTCTTTTCTATAACATCCACAACTAATAATTTTATTAGAAATTAAATGCTCAGAATTAATTAATTTAAAATTTCCGCAATCACATTTACACAGCCATCTGACTCTAGTTCCTCCTTTTGGTCTTTTTATACTTTGTCCTTTTTCTATAACTATTAATTTTCCAAATCGTTTTCCAGTTAAATCTATAATTTTGCTCATTTATTTCTCCTTTATTATAAAACATCTATAGGTTGAACTCTATTATTTATATCATTTATTTCGCCTTCTGTACTGATCCCATTTAATGCTGCCGCACAATATGCACGAGCAAAGAAGCTAGCTGCACGATAAATTAACATTTGTTGAGGCATTGTTTTCCATTTTGAATTTCTGTTATACCATCCTTCAGCTTTAACCATAGACATAGTAATCGTTGTTCCTTTTATTCTTTTTCCATCTCTTGTTCTGGTTGCTTCTAAATAACATCCGCCAATCATCTGATCCTTCTTTTCCTGTAAAATTAAATTCTAAATCGCAATACTTTCCAGTTTTTTCAATAAGTACTGGAATAAAGCTTCCTTTCCATTCTTGTCTTCCCATTACTAATTGTAGATTATTCATTACTGTTATGACATCAAATCCCATTTTTTTACTCATGCCCATACAAAGTAAAACATTTTCTGGTTTCCCTTGAAATTCTTTTGGAATAATTGAACTCTTACAAAGTTTTTCTGCGATTGCCCAGTTGTTTTGAAAATTAGTTGTAACATCATTTTCTTGTTTTATTATAGGTTTTAATGTTATATTTTTGTGTTCATCTCCATCTACTATAATTTGTGTTTCTTTTTGTGTATTATCAATTTTAAACCCATTTTCCATTTCTTCTTGTGTCATATTAGGAATTACTTTCATAATATTTTGCATTTCGCTTGCTAGTTCTGTTAATCTTTTTTGAGCCTTTTCATCTTCTGGATTAGATTTTATATATTCTTCTCCTTTTCTTAATGATTGTAGCAAATCATTATACTTTTGTTTTAACATTAATTCTTCTTCCATATTTTCAAATCCTTTCTTATCAAATTTTCTATATAATATCATAAACTTACAAAAATGTCAAGTCATTTTTGTTAAAAATTTATATTTTATCAAAAAAATATTGGATCATTGCTTCAATGCCATATTTTTCAAGTTTTTCGTTTAATTTACGAGATTCTGTTAATATTGGTAATAATATTTTTTTTGCGGTTTCTTCTTCTATTAATATTTTTCCTGTAAAAATACTATTTAAGTATGGTCTTGCATATTTTGTTAATCTTGATAAATATAAAACTGTCTTCCCCTCTCTTAGTTCGTCTAAATTTTCTAATTTTATTCTATACATTTTACTCTCCTTTCCATTAAAAAACATTTCCGAATAAATCGTTAAATTTCTTTAAAGTTTCTAATTGTTGTTTTTCTTCATCACTCATCCTATTAATTTGTTCTTCTATTACTTTTTCTAAACAATATTTTTGAATCTTTTTAAACTCTTTTTCTGTTGTAATATTGTTTTTTATTAAAATAGTTATTATTGCGGTTAATGTTGCTGATATTCCTAATTGATAATTAGTTTCTTCATTATCTTTCATAAATTCTTTTATTTCATCATCACTCATTTGTTTAAATCCTTTCTAATCTCATTTATTACTTTCACTAATTCGTTGATTTTATTAAAGTGTTTTATTATATGTGGTGTTAAGTCTTTTTCATTTAATATTTCAACTGTTATTTCTTCTATCTCTTCTGTATTATCTTCTAATATTTCAATTTC
>Ga0326511_10004540_pt1 | contig 11028 bp, 7 predicted proteins | sample 0_2496_0518_D_FD_203701 | JGI IMG/M metagenome (GOLD analysis project Ga0326511, IMG submission 203701) | Bovine rumen microbial communities from UC Davis, California, United States - 0_2496_0518 | ecosystem: Host-associated > Mammals > Digestive system > Stomach > Rumen | place: USA: California...
TGGTACCAGCCAATTACTCAGATCATAGAAGAAAGGATAGCGCTTCATCTGCGAGAAGCCGCCGAAATAGACGTCTACCCCCTGCTTCTGCATATCTATCATCCGCTGGAAGGTAGACTCCAGTTTCTCCATGCGCTGTTCGGCAGCATCGGGATGCAGAATGTCTTCCAGTGCATCGTCCTCTGTGTCCTCAATACCATTACGGGTGATGTGGAAGGCGTTGTTCTTCAGCAGGTCAGGCATGATTTCCCGTTGAATCGTCGTGGTGTCCTTCTCGGCATTCAGCGTATAGGCCACTTGTATCTGCAATTCCGTCAGTTCCTTGCAGACCTTATCCGACTGCAACAAGTCATTGATTATCGACTGTTGTTCGGGAAAAAGCTTCGAACACTCGTCGTCCATAGAAAATGCCCAGCCCACCAGGGCACGTTGCCGCACAAACTCGTCCTGCGACTTCCTGTAGACATCCGTCAGCACCTTGAACTTCACGATGTCAAACTGATTCATCAGTGAGAGCATAATAGCGGAAGTTATCAACTGCTGGTCATTGCTGTCAACGGTTGGCGAGAGCAACAACTCAGTGAAGTCACGCCCCACTCCGTCCGACCACATCCGTGAGGTCAGCACATAGTTGAACAGGTCATTCATCTGTTGCTGGTGGTTCTTATAGAGAACACGACTCTTCTCGACCCGCAGATGCTCCGGTTCCAACTCCAGCATGGCCACTTCGCTGACAAAGTTTTCCATTTCGCGCCGTATGGCTGCAACAGACCAGTCACGGTTAGGCTGGCGCACGCCGTTTGACAGGCCCGTCAAGAACGCCGAAGACCGCATCCTGCGGGATATGGCCACATTGCCATAGAGCACATACATGCGGTGCAGAAGCCGCTGGTACTGCTCCTCCTGCTGGGGGTCGGATATCCCTTGCCGCCAATATCCTTCCATGAGCTCGTACTGCTGCTTGAGTTCCGAAAGGCGCTCAGCAGTCTGCCTCTGCGGCCATGCCGCCAGAAATACTTCCATCTCTGCGATAGCCAGTCTGACGTTACCATTCCTCAACTGTTTTAACACGAACTTTATTGCTTCATCTCCTAACATCATAATCTCTTACTTTTTTCCTCTTGCGGCTTTGTCTTTCGCCTCCACCTTGTCCAGCCACTGCTCGGCAGTCGCCATGTCTTCCTGGCGTGGACCTTTTACGTGGGTATATTGATTGTTCCTGACATCAGGCAGGGAGTCTACGCATTCAGGCTGCATTCTACAGTAGTTGGCTATCAGGTCACGATAGTAGCTGAAGCCATACTTGTTGATGGAGTCGCAAGCCTGATTGTAGGCTTTCACAAACAGTGTCAGTTGCGTACTACGGGCCTGACGGCGCATCTCCTTTTCACGGAAGACCAGCACACCGGGCAACAATTTCAGCGACCTCGAGTCAAGCACCACAGGATTCTTCATCAGTCGTGCCTGCGTAGCCTGGGGTTCTGTCAGCCAGAGGGCGTCCATCTCATTGTTCTGCAACATCAGCAGACGTACGCTGACATCGTTAATCTGCACCTTATACACCCTGTCTTCCTGCAACTTGACAGAGTCGATGGCCCGGTCGGTCAGCATGTCAGTCACCGAATAGCGCGTCATCGCCACCATCTTGTCGTCCAACTGCTTCAGCTGTCGGATACGGGCATTACGGTTGGAAATCAGTTGCCAGTAGGCATTGGTGGCAGTGACATAGCGCATCTTCGTGCCCCGTCTGTTGATGCGGACGGCACGAATCAGGTCGGTCACGGCTCCTTCCACCCTACCCCGCTCCAAAGCAGTATCACAGTCCATCTGGGCCATGAACAGTTTCAGTCGCACACCACCGTGAACCGTGTCAAACAGTTCATAATGGCGAGCTACAATCAGCGGCAGACAGTCCAGTGTCGGCATGACGGCAATCTTCAGGGCCGCCGAATCGCGGCGCAGCGCCTCCAGTCGATTCTCCCGGGCTATGCGCTTGGTTTCTTCGTATGAATGTCCGCAGGCCGCAAGAAGCAGCACGAGGATGCCAACCGAAGTCATCTTCCATGTCTTAACTCCCATAATTCCCTATCTGATATTTTTATAATCGGGCACAAAGGTAAGAAGAAAAAATGTGGAATCAAAGGGAAGAATCAAAAAAATACTTGTTTTGCCTTTATATTTTTTGATGAATGGGAAAAAGTTCGTACCTTTGCAGCTACGATGGCAAAAGACAAAACAATGTACGTCTGCTCCAACTGCGGACAAGAATCAGCGAAGTGGATTGGCAAATGCCCTGCTTGCGGTCAGTGGAACACGTTCAAGGAAATCAAAGTGGCTGACACCCGTAAGCAGGTGCTGACCACCACTGCTGCTGCCCAGGCCGGCCACCAGCTGCGTCAGAACAAGGTGCTGCGGCTGCGGGACATCTCGGCTCACGACGACCCACGCATTGATATGCACGACAACGAACTGAACCGAGTGCTGGGCGGTGGACTGGTGCCGGGCTCGATTGTGCTGTTAGGCGGCGAACCAGGCATTGGCAAGTCAACCCTCTCGCTGCAGACCATGCTTCAGCTCAGCGACAAGCGGGTGCTCTACGTCAGCGGCGAGGAGAGTGCCCACCAGCTGAAGATGCGTGCTGAGCGACTGAAGGCCGGCATCCATACAACAAGCCACCGAACAGACGAAGAATACGAGAACTTTCTCATTCTCTGCGAAAACTCCCTGGAAGCCATCTTCGAACATATCAAGGAAGTAGAACCGGAACTGGTGGTGATAGACTCCATTCAGACCATTGCCACCGAGGACGTAGAGTCCAGTGCCGGCTCCATCGCTCAGGTCCGCGAGTGTGCTGCCGCATTGCTGCGCTTTGCCAAGACCAGCGGAGTGCCTGTCATTCTCATCGGACATATCACGAAGGAGGGTACGCTGGCCGGTCCAAAGATTCTGGAACACATCGTCGATACCGTCATCCAGTTTGAGGGCGACCAGCATTATATGTACCGCATCCTGCGCTCTATCAAGAACCGCTTCGGCAGTACCTCGGAACTCGGCATCTACGAGATGCAGCAGACGGGACTCAGACAGGTCAGCAACCCCTCGGAACTGCTGCTCACCGACAACCACGACGGTCTGTCTGGCGTTGCCATCTCAAGTGCCATCGAGGGGGTCCGCCCGTTCCTTGTAGAGACTCAGGCACTGGTCAGCAGCGCAGCATACGGCACGCCGCAGCGCTCAGCCACCGGTTTCGACCAGCGCCGTCTGAACATGCTGCTGGCAGTATTGGAAAAACGTGTGGGTTTCAAACTGATGCAGAAGGATGTCTTCCTCAATATTGCCGGAGGACTAAGGGTGACGGATATGGCGATGGACCTCAGCGTGATAGCAGCAGTACTGTCGTCGAATGTCGATACACCTATCGAGGAAGGCTGGTGTATGGCCGGTGAGGTGGGGCTGTCTGGTGAAGTCCGACCCGTGGCCCGCATTGAGCAGCGCATCTCGGAGGCTGAGAAGTTAGGATTCTCTCACATCATCATCCCCAAGTACAACCTCTCAGGTCTGGACCGCAAGAAGTTCCAGATAGAACTCGTTCCCGTCCGCAAGGTGGAAGAAGCTCTCCGTGCCCTCTTCGGCTGACCTCTCACCTCTTACTCCTCATATTCCGTAGGGTCATCGATGCCAGCTTCGGCAAAGGCCTCGCGGCGTTCCACGCAGGTGCCGCATCGCCCGCAATGGCAGTCGCCACCCTTGTAGCAACTCCATGTCTTGCTGTAATCGATGCCCAGTGCCTTACCCCGACGGGCAATATCGGCCTTGGTAATATTGGTATAAGGCGATCGCAGGCCTACTCGCACAAAAGTTCCTGTCTGTGCGGCCTGGTTGAAGGCATCGACAAATGCCGGTGTGCAGTCTGGATAGATGGTATGGTCGCCCCCGTGGTTGGCCATCATGACATACTGCAGACCGTTGCTCTCGGCAATGCCAACAGCTATCGAAAGCATAATGCCGTTGCGGAAGGGAACTACTGTCGACTTCATGTTTTCATCGGCATAGTGACCCTCGGGAATATCTTCGCCACCCACCAGGAGCGAACTCCTGAAATAGCGCGTCATGAAGTCCAGGGGTATCACGATATGTCGGATGCCCAACTGTTCACAATGCCATCTGGCAAAGGGAATCTCCCGTGCATTGTGCTTTGAGCCGTAATCAAACGAGATGGCCAGTGCTATGCGCTCCTGCTCATCATATAATAAGGTGGTCGAGTCTACGCCACCGCTGAGTATCAATACAGAATCTTTCATAATCGTGTGCAAAATTAATAATTATTCGGCATTTTCTTGCTTTTCTTTCACTAATTTTGTAACTTTGCACGTCTTTTTTAATAAACAACATCATGTACAAACCACTATTCAACCAGCGCAAGGCCCTCCGCTTCCGCCAGTTTACGCGGAAGGGATATGCCCTGTTTGCCTGTTTGGGCCGTGTCGTCACCATCGGTGTGCTGAGCGTGGCCACGCTGCGTGCCGCTGCTGTCACCGCTACCGATACAGTCAGTGTTGCAGGCGGTTTAGCTGCCAGCACCGCCCTTGCCGACGACACTCCCGACAAAGAGGCTACCCTCGACGATGTCGAGGTGACGGGTTCGCGCGCCCCGCTTGCACTTGGGCAAGCAGCGAGAATGGTCACTGTACTGAGCCGCGAGGATATTCAGGCGGCGCCGGTACAAAGTATTAACGATTTGCTGAAGATGGCCGTAGGCGTTGACGTACGTCAGCGCGGTCCTATTGGTGCCCAGACCGACGTGGGCATCCGGGGCGGCACGAGCGAACAGATCACGATTCTGCTGAACGGCATCAACATCTGCGACCCGCAGACGGGCCATAACGCCTTCGACCTGCCCTGCGACCTGAGCGACATCGAGCGCATCGAGGTTCTGGAGGGACCTGCCGGACGAGTCTATGGTACCAGTTCGCTGGCAGGTGCCATCAACATCGTGACAAAATCGGGCCTACCATCCATGGCACGGCTGGAGACGGGTTCGTATGGCTATCTGTCATCCGCAGCCCGTATAGCACTTCCTGCGCATAGCCTCAGCGCCAACTACACTCGTTCTGACGGTTATAGCCGTGCCAAGTCAGGAGTGCTCAACAGCGACTACTCGGGTGGAAAAGTGTTTTACCAGGGTGGCTATGCCAACGACAATATGCAACTGAACTGGCACGCTGGTCTGTCGGCAAAGGGCTTTGGCTCGAACACCTTCTACAGTGCCAAGTACGACGAACAATATGAGAAAACCACCAAACTCTTTACGGCCATACGGGGCGAGACCCGTGGATGGTTCCACTTCAGCCCTTCCATCTACTGGAATCGCTCTTATGACCGTTTTGAACTGATACGCGGAACGGAGGACAAGGTGCCCTACAACAACCACCGTACCGATGTCTTCGGCATCACACTGAACAGCTATTTCGACTGGCAGTTGGGGCGCACTGCCGTTGGTGCTGAGTTCCGCAACGAGGACATCATCAGCGGCAACCTGGGTGAACCGCTCAACCACCCGAAGCACATCAGCGGAACCGACCGCGACTACCTGTACGGGCTGAACCGCTCGAATCTCTCGTTCCACCTGGAGCACAACATCCTGCTGCGCCGCTTTACACTCTCGGCAGGTTTCATCGCCGTGAAAAACACGTGGAACGAGATGCCCTTCACCATCTATCCCGGCATCGACGCCAGCCTGCGACTGGGCGACCACTGGAAGGTCTACGCCTCATATAACGAATCGCTGCGCATGCCGTCGTTCACCGAGCTGTACTATAGCGTGGGCGGACATAAGGCCGACAAATACCTGAAGCCCGAGGAACTGAGGGCCGTGGAGGGCGGTGTGAAATATGACGGCAGGTGGCTATCGGCCAAAGCATCCCTCTTCCACCACCACTCCCGCAACATGATAGACTGGGTGATGGACACCCGCGAGGCCGACCCCGTATGGCAAAGCGTCAACCATACGAAGGTGAACACCTTCGGGCAGGAGATTACTCTGACCACTCATCTCTCACCCCTCACCTCTTTCCTCTCCCGACTCAACTTCCAACTCTCCTACTGCCACCTGCACCAGTCGAAGGACGAAGCCGAATACCTGCAGTCGCAATACTCGCTGGAATATCTGCGCCACAAGCTGACAGCCCAACTGCAAATGCGGCTGCTGCGACAGCTCGAGCTAACGCTCTGCTACCGCTATCAGGACCGTATGGGACAGTACACCGACGTCAACGGACAGGTACAGGCCTACCACCCCTACTCTATCGTTGACAGCCGCTTGGCCTGGAATGCAGACACCTACTCTCTGTATATTGAGGCCAACAACCTGACGGCCCACCGCTACGTGGACTACGGCAACGTGCCGCAGCCAGGCCTCTGGCTCAAAGTAGGGGCACGCTATCAATTCAATTTGTGAAGACGCTACTTCAAGAAAGGCAACACCGTGCTTTGCGTAGTCTACGATTTTGTTGGACTCGACTGGAATGGCTGGCCCAAATACTACACCGGCGGACCGAAGCCTACATTGGAGAAGACCCCCAACGACGAGTTGCTGAACTTCATCAAGGCCTGGCAACAAGCCTCAGCCGACCCTGAGGTGGAGCATTTCATCATCGACTGCTCTTCGAACATGGGAGGTTCGCTGGACATTCTGACTGCCTTCACATCATTACTGTACAACGACACCCAAGTACATTACACCAACACGATGACCAACCAAAAGGTGGTCTGTGACTATGACGTAGACCGTAATTTCGACGGCAAGTACGACGAGAAGGACCAAGAGGTGAGCAACCGCCTGAACGTAGGCTTGCTGTGCAGCGCTTGCACATGGTCGTGCGGCAACCTGTGTACAGCCCGTATGAAGGAACTGGGTGCTCTGATCATCGGCGAGACATCCGGAGGCGGCTCATGCGCCATCCAGCAGATGGCGACAGCCGACGGTCTGGACTATCGGCTCTCGTCGTTCCGCTCCGGTTTGACATACAACGACGGCCAAAGCGTCGACCCCGGCATTGAGCCGCACAAGAAGTTAGACCGGATTAATCATCCTGAGTCGTTCTACGACATCGAGGCCCTGGGCAAGATGATGGACGAATACTACAAGTAATAACAACGTTCGGGAAACGAAAAGCGTGAGGTGGTTTGCCTCACGCTTTTTTCGCTTTATGTCTTATGCCAGACAGAAGTCCAAGTCGTTGGTGATCTGCTCCCGGTCCAGATGCTGGCCAATGAAGACCAGTTTCTGCATGCGGTCGCCATACTGAGGGTCCCAGTCCTTGCGCAGCTGTGGGTTCATCGCCATCATGTTCTCCAGCTCGTCCTTGGGCATGGTGGCATACCACTGTCCGGCATTACGTAGCGACACCTGGCGGCCTGCCTGCTCGAAGACGTAGCAGATGTCTTCCTCGCCCTTGAAGTAGCAAATGCCCTTGGCGCGGATGATGCTCTTAGGCCACTTGCGGGCCACGAACTCGTCGAACAGGCTGAGGTTCAGTGGACGGCGGGCATAGTAGACGAAGGTGCCGATGCCGTATTCCTCAGCTTCGCCCTCATCGTCGTGGTGATGGTGGTGGTGGTGCTCATGTTCATCGTCATGATGATGATGTTCCTCGTGTTCGTCATCATCATCGTCGTCATCGTCGTGGTCTCCCTCCAGCTCCCGAATCCACGCTGCCGACGTGGCCACCTCGTCGAAGTTGAACTTCTCGGTATTGATCAGTTTGTCCAGGTCCACATTGCCATAGTCGCACTCGATGATGTCGGCCTTGGGCTGGATGGCACGTATAATCTGGCGCACCTCGGCCAGCTCTTCTTTCGACACCTCCGAGGCTTTGTTCAGCAGGATGATGTTACAGAACTCTATCTGCTGGATAACCAGGTTCTCGATGTCCTCATCATCGATGTTCCGGCGCAGCAGGTCGTTGCCGTTGCGGAACTCGTCGCGCATACGGAGGGCATCCACTACGGTGACTATGCAGTCCAGCTGCAGGTAGCCGTCCTTGATGTACTCCGGCCCCAGCTGGGGGATGTTGACGATGGTCTGTGCGATGGGAGCCGGTTCGCAGATGCCGCTGGCCTCGATGACTATGTAGTCGAAGCGGTGCATGGCCAGAATGTCCTGCAACTGCTTCACCAGGTCCATCTTCAGCGTGCAGCAGATGCAGCCGTTCTGCAGGGCCACCAGCGAGTCGTCCTGCTGGCCCACGACACCACCCTTCTCTATCAGGTCGGCATCAATGTTCACCTCGCCGATGTCGTTCACGATGACAGCAAACTTGATGCCCCTCTCGTTCTGGAGGATGCGGTTCAACAGTGTTGTCTTTCCGCTGCCTAAATAACCCGTAAGCAGCAGGACGGGAACATTTTGAATTTTCATGTTTTCTCTTCTTATCTGTCTTTAATAGTTCTTTTCCGTTAACCTGTCGGTTCTTTAAAAACCGGGTGCAAAAGTACAAGTTTTTGTCGGGATTTGCAAGACAAGCCCTGCATTATTAATAATAGTTAGCAAAAAAGTTCACGCCATCCGGCTCTCTACTGTCACATTGCAACCGAGTTGCAAAACGGATGCCGTAACTTTGCAGCCAGAAAACAAACAAAATGTAATAAGAGAAAGATTATGGGACATCATTCAGAACATCATCACGAGCATGAGCATCAACATCATCATGAGCATCATCATGAGCAACACCACGACGAGGGTGGCCAGAGCTTGCTGTGGAAGATAGTCGTTTCTGCCGTACTGCTATTGGCAGCCGTGTGGGTGGAGCATCAATGGAGTCTGCCTACGTGGCAGCTGTTGCTGGTCTACCTTGTACCATATTTAATTGTAGGCTATGACACGCTGAAGGAGGCTGGTGAGGGCATAGCCGAGGGCGATCCCTTCAACGAGCACCTGCTGATGTCGGTAGCCACCATCGGTGCTCTGACCATCGGTTTCCTGCCAGGAGCCGAGACGGAGTTTCCCGAGGCGGTGTTCGTCATGCTGTTCTTCCAGGTGGGTGAGCTGTTTGAGGGCTATGCCGAGGGTAAGAGCCGCGAGAGCATTGCCCACCTGATGGATATCCGTCCTGATGTGGCCCATGTAGTGAGCGACGCCGTCGACGATAGTCTGACGGATGTCAGTCCCGAGGCGGTAGCCGTGGGACAGGTTATCGTGGTACGACCGGGCGAGAAAATACCTTTGGATGGCATGGTAGTGGAGGGTACAACGACACTGAACACCGTGGCGCTGACGGGCGAGAGTATGCCTCGCGAAATAGAGGTGGGCGACGAAGTGGTGTCTGGCTGCATCAACCAGTCGGGAGTCATCCGCGTGCGTACCACGAAGTCGTTTGGCGAGAGCACGGTGTCGAAGATTATCAGTCTGGTGGAACACGCCAGCGAGCACAAGTCGAAGAGCGAGACCTTCATCACCCGCTTTGCCCGCGTCTATACCCCCGTCGTGGTCTGTGCCGCCCTGGTGCTGGCGGTGGTGCCGCCGCTGTTCATGGCACTCACTGCGCAGACGGCTTTTCTCACTGCGTTCCCCGTGTGGCTCTATCGCGCACTGCTGTTCCTGGTGGTGTCGTGTCCCTGTGCCCTGGTACTCAGTGTCCCGCTGACCTTCTTCGGTGGCATTGGCGGTGCCTCGCGGAAAGGTATTCTCATCAAGGGTGCCAACTATATGGACGTGCTGTCGAAGGTGCAGACGCTGGTGTTCGACAAGACCGGCACGCTGACGCACGGACAGTTTGCTGTGGAAGCCATACATCCCGACGAGTTTGACGAGCACCAGCTGTTGCACTTGGCTGCCCATGTGGAGCATTTCTCCACCCACCCCATCGGTGCCGCCCTGCGCGATGCCTTCCCCGAGGAGGCTACCGACGGATGCCAGATAACTGACGTGGAGGAAGTGGCTGGCAAAGGCATCAAGGCTCGTGTCGGTGACAGGTTGGTATGCGTGGGCAATACGAAGATGATGGATGCCGTAGGAGCCCGCTGGCACGACTGCCACCACGTAGGCACCATCATCCACGTGGCTGTAGATGGTCGCTATGCCGGACATATCGTCATCAACGACAAGGTGAAGCCGGATAGTAGTGCCGCCATTGTCCAGTTGCGCCAGCTGGGTGTCGCCCGCACGGTCATGCTGACGGGCGACCGTCAGGAGGTGGCAGCCCATGTGGCCGGGCAGTTGCATATAGACGAATATCATGCCGAGCTGTTGCCTGCCGACAAGGTCAGCTATATGGAGGGCCTCACCGCCCATTCATCGCCGGTGGCCTTCGTGGGCGATGGTGTCAACGATGCCCCGGTGCTGGCCCGTGCCGATGTGGGTATCGCCATGGGCGGTCTGGGCAGCGATGCCGCCATCGAGGCTGCCGACGTGGTGCTGATGGACGACAAGCCGTCAAAGATAGCCACTGCCATCCTGATAGCGCGCCGCACGCTGGACATAGCCCGACAGAACGTGTGGCTGGCCATCGGGGTGAAGGTGGCGGTGCTGCTGTTGGCGGTCTTCGGTCTGGCCACCATGTGGATGGCCGTCTTTGCCGACGTAGGCGTGACGGTGCTGGCCGTGCTGAACGCCATGAGGACGCTGAAAACGGATGAGAGATGACTCCACAACCTGCATCGAGGGCTTGATATAGGTTTACTATTCCATATTGTTCTATTTATTTGACAACGACTTTCTTGCCGTTGCTGATATATAGGCCCTTGGCGGGCTGGCCCTCTATGCGGCGGCCCTGCAGGTCGTAGAGGCGGGCGTCGCTGCCGACAGTACGGAGGCTGCGGTTGCAGATTGTCTATGCAAGTTACGAAGGTACGGCTGAAGTAGTCGTCGCCGTTATATGTTGAGTACGAGTCGCCCAAGATGGACACCGTATTTATCCGTTTGTCCTATTCAGTCAGCACGATGCCGCCGTTGGGCTGGATGGTGACCTTGGCGCGGCCCTGCTTATCGACTTTCAGCGTGGTCTTGGTGGGCTGTCCCTGCTTGTCATC
>Ga0326511_10004542_pt1 | contig 11026 bp, 13 predicted proteins | sample 0_2496_0518_D_FD_203701 | JGI IMG/M metagenome (GOLD analysis project Ga0326511, IMG submission 203701) | Bovine rumen microbial communities from UC Davis, California, United States - 0_2496_0518 | ecosystem: Host-associated > Mammals > Digestive system > Stomach > Rumen | place: USA...
GTACTTAAGGCACTGTTCGATTTTAAAAACGAGCCGGGGGTTGAAAAAATTTTGTCGGACTTGAGCGAGTTGCAAATGTGATGTGCAAGTTTCACGTTTGACCAGCTATGTTCTCCGCCATTAGCAAGTGCAACAACATGATCGATGCTAGGATAATTTCTTCCAACAATAAAGTTTCCATCTATGATTGTGTAATCATTAGGATCACATTTGCCTCCACACAGCCAGCAAACTCCATTGTCTCTGTCATACAAACGTTTCAGTCCAATATCTCCGTCAATTAATGAATCAGATATTTTCATTCTTCGCTTCATTTCTTTATTTCTGTTTGCTGATTTGTTCGCGCATTGCTTGCTGCAGTAATAAGCATTCCCGTGTTCAAGGAAAAATAAAGACCCGCATTCTTTGCAGGTCCTCATTGTTAATTGCTGATAATGGAATCCTCTCTTCATTCGTTTCATGAAGTGAAGGTATTCCTCGTGTTTCCTTTTCTTTTCCGCTATTGTTTTATTTCTGCATTCAGTACACTGGACATTCTTGTAATGCCGAATAGACACCATCGAGCGTTTTACTGTCTTACCACATTTTTTACATTTCAACATGACTGAGCCATTCGTATCAGTGAACCCACTCAAATACTCGTAATCAGGTAAATATCTTGTTACCCATTCGCACACTTGTTGCTCAGTCAATCCTACAAATTGTCCCATTTCTTACTGCCTCCGTAAGTGCCTATTAGTTAACGGCAAGGAAATGTGTAGGCTCACACTTTCGGGTTGCAATCCCTATCCTTGCCGTTTTGTTCTAGTCGTCCGTGATCTCTCCGTCGTCTTCATCAACCTGCATCAGGCTTTCACCGTTGTTGATGTACGTGATGATCCTGTCATTGTCCATATCAATAGCTGACAGATAGCTCGCTTCGATCTTCCGGATCATATCCAGATGTCCGTAGACAAATGTCTCGAAGTAAGCCTTGCGAGGAATCTTAATCTTTCCCTGCATTCCGGTTTCCAGGCCCATGTTGTACCATGCGTCATAATCACGTTCGCCGGATGAAGTTGGAGCACTTGCTTTTCTTCCGGCATAAGGATTCTTAATACCGACGATCAGGTCTCCTTCTTTCTTTCTCACCCAGTATTGATAGGAACGTGTGACACGTTTCCGACCGAGTGAAGGAAAGTCTGCTCGCATCAGCTGACGGACATTGTTGCAGATGTACTTGCCGATGTCATTCAATGCGAAGCTCGTAAGTGATCTGATCGAGTAATCAGCCAGATCTGTGTAATCTCTGAACTCGATCCGACCATCATAGAAAGTGTGGACGTTCTGGTCTTTCTTCCCGAACTTCGTCTGTCTCTTTCCTGCCATACTCTACCAAGTCTCCATTCTCGTCGAACCTCAGACCATCTGCCGTCTGGAATCCTCCGCCGTGATGTTCTTCTGCATGACACTTGTCACACAGCAGTTCCAGGTTATCCCAGTTAAGAGAAACATCAGCATCCTTAAGATTCTCATCATTCAGATAGATCTTATGATGCACCTGAGCACCGAGACCTCCGCAGCGTTCACAGATACCGTTCTTCGTGTTGTAGTATCCGTCTCTGCATTTCTTCCATGCCCGTGACCGGTAGAACTTCCGCCGAGCTGGTGATAGATATTGTTTCTCCATAGATAAAAAAAGAAATGAGAGCATCCCATCAGACTTTTCAGACTACGGCGGCAAACCATTACAGTATTTGAGAAAGGAGGATGACAGAATGAAAAAGTACGATGCTCTCATGCGACAGCATTGCAGAGAGTTCTCCCTCATCTCTGCATGCTTGGTCAGATTACTATTATCACATTTTGGTTTCCTGTTGGTTCCTTAGTTTTCTCGTTTGTTCCTGTTTATTCCTGTTTGCTCCTGTTGATTCCTACAAAAAAGGCCGTGATTGTCGTCACGGTCTTTCATTCCACCATCGCCTGTCATAATCTGACACAGCCTTCGCGCTGGAGTATTGCTGGAGCCTGAAGCATGTGTCTTCCCATGTGAAGCACATCAGATAGTGATAGCGACAGATTGCTCGTTCCTTCATATCGTCGATGCTGTCGACGAACTGCTCGATCCGGATCATCTCCTTCATAAGCTCCATTCTCTGCTGTCTGAGCTTGTCCTTCTTATAGAGCGCACGTGATACCGGATCGCTCGGATCTCTTGGCCTGCCAGCTCCGGTCGATGTCAGCTGAGGTGACTTGTATGTATTATTGACAGATTCGATCATGGCATCGAGACTCTTCAATTCGTCGACCATGTGCTTATATCGTCTCAGATCATCTCTCGTGATCTCCATACTCACCTTCCTTCCTATGTGTTTGATTATTTAGCTGTTGGATTCAATCCACTCCAGATCACGCTTAAGCCGTTCGGCCAGTTCTCTTTCGCCGTATGTGTTCAGTGCTTTGATTGTTTCACGCAGCAGCCTCTTATTTTGGAACATTTCTCTCTTGATCTCTTTAGCCTGTTCCAGCTCTGTCCTGGCAAACATGTGACCTTCCAGATATTCCTGCAGCTCACTGATTTCTTCTTCGCACTCTTCGATTTTCGGCAAGCATCTGCCGCCGTACATATCAGCAGGCCACCGTTCTTTTATGGCCTCGATCTTTTGTCCGAGCGCATCAATCCGCTTGATGATCAGATTCTCGGCCCGTTCGATTGTCCTATTTTTGTTTTTCATTTTTCTTCCTTTCAGCGTCCCATTCATCCACGGCCTTCATGATCTGCTTTGATGTGTAGTTATGGCCGAACTCGTCGATGATCTGATCCATGTGCCATCCAGCTTTCCGGAGTGCGAGCACCTTCGGCACGTCGATGCCGTATTTTTGCTCCGGCAGCATGTTCTGTTCTCTTAGGACCGTGCGGATATATCCCGGCGACTTATAGCCGAGAATGTCCGCGATCTCGTAAACGTCCTTACCTTCTCGGAACAGTTCTGGGATCTGTTGAGCCTTGTCAGAGGTCCTCATGATTTGCGATCAGGACATAATGCTGAAATCTTCATATCCGTCCCCTTCCTCTATTGGTGTGAGAATGATCAGAATGCCAGGATGATAAGTGTAGATCTTTGCAGAGTTCAGTCGGCAGATCTGTTTGTCATCTTTGAAGAACTCCAGTTCAGTCATGACATCTTGAAGCGTTTTCTGCAGATTATCGAGATCAGGTTTCTGGATATGCCAGGATCCGTTTGGATGTTTCCCGGATTCCGGGAATCCCCAGATCACATCCATTCTGATCGGACCGGTCAACGGTTCAGCTGGAATGTGCTGCACCAAGTGTGCTCTGATTTTGCTTCGCGCGTCCCTGGAAGCATCACTTTGATAGACAGCCTTCGTTTTGAAGTTTATCTTCTTTTCCTGCTGAGTTGCTGTTGGAGGAATCATCTGCAGAAAGATATTAATTTGGTTCATGTAATTTTTCCTTTCTGATTTTTGGTAGGTGTAATTTTTGGGGATGCTCAGCATCACACATAGGTAGTACGAACGTCAGAGAGACGTACTACCATGTGTGTGCATGCGTGTGTACGTACTTACCTTTAGGTAGTGCTTTACACCACCCGTGTAAAATGTTACGTTTACACCCCTTTTACACGGGTATAAAACATATCTTTTACACCTATGTAACACCCGTGTAAATTTAATCGTTTACACCCTCTTTTACACGAATAATGAGAGTTGATTTGCCGTCCTTCTTATTGCTCGTTTTTCTTCGAAGGTCTGTCATTTCAGACTTAACTGCCTCGTTAAAATATTTAATAAATGTCGGCTTGCTGAATTTCATCCACTCAATCATCTCCGTCTGTTTGACTTCTTTTTCTTCACCGTTCGGACCGAAGCTGAGATTCTCATAAGCGACATGAATTGCATCAACGAACTCTGTGAGAGTTTCCTCGTGAGTCTTCTTGCTGTTTGAGCCGATGAGTTTCTTTGCTTTCAGCTCTCCAGTGTCGTCCACCACGTGAATCGGGTACCTGTACCAAGCGTTGATCGGATCCATGTCCGGAAACTCGCGGAGCGTGAATTCCACTCTGACCGCCGGTTCGTCGCTCTTCAGTTTCGTGACGGTCGAGATCACATCCGGATCTCTGGCGAAGACTCCCGAACCGGAAGCTCGGTCAATGCTTGCCTTCTTGTCCTGGTCTCCCTTGCTGAAGTGATGGACATAGATCACAGCACAATTCAGCTGTGTAGCGATCTTATCGAACTGATTACAGAACTGAGCCATGTCACCGGCTTTGTTCTCATCGCCCATCATGACTTTGTAAACAGGATCTATGATGACAGCCGTGAAGTTTTCCTTTGCGCAGCGTCTGATCAGCTTAGGAGCCAGTTTATCCAGCGTTGTGCTGTGTCCCCGGAGATTCCATACAATCAGATTGTTCTTCAGCTTTTCCGGCTCAATGGCACGCTGCTGACATGCTTCTGCGATTCTCCGTGAGAACGATGCCCGGTCGATTTCAAGATTCACATAGAGCACCTTTCCTTGAGCGCAGTATTTATTCAGCCAATGACCTCCGGTCGCGATCGCTATGGCGAGCTGAATCATCAGCATGGACTTGCCTGTCTTAGACCCTCCGGATAGAAGCATCTTGTGCCCTTTCCGCAGGATTCCCTGTATTAACTCCGGTGCCAGCTCAGGAAGGTCTTCCAATATTTTTGAGAAGTCCTCCGGATCCGGCAGGTCGTCGTTGATTCCTTCGATGTATTCAATCCACTCGCCCCAGCTTTCGCATCCGATATTTGTAGCAATCAGATACTGCTTTTTATCTCGCCGGACGAATCCCGGCATCCGAGACAGGCGACTCGGGTTCTTCGTGGATGTATCAATATCCAGTCCGTTCTTTTTGCAGATTTTGAAAAGTTGATCTACTTTCCGCGAGTATTCCTTCTCGTTTCCGGCATCCACTCGCACGATCGCGTGAATGGATTTGTTGCCTGAGTGAACGAGCGCCGCGATTGGCAGCCTGAGCTCCGTCATCAGTGAATACTGGACGTTTAAGTCCTGAGTATCGGATTCCACAAGCGCATACTTGAAGTCCGTGACGTTCTCTGCTTTGCCGCCTTGCCCGTCCATCGGATTGAATGACACCCATGCGCCACAGTCGTGATCGTAGTCATAGAACACGTCTTCGATCCTGGTAGCTTCATCCAGCTCTGTCAGTAGCCTTGCCGCTGTGCGGTCGTAGCTTCTGCCTTTTGGATGATACTTTCCGTCCTTGTCCTTGTACGATTCCGTACAGTAGCTGATGTGATCGTCGGCAGCGAATAGAGTCGAGATGTACCGTCTCGCGTCTTCTATCGGATCCCAGTTGTTCGGGCACTTCGGAATCAAACTGACATCGACTTCTTTTGAGTCTAGAACCTTGTACAGGTCCGTACTGTCAATTTCTTCGCCGTCAAAGATCTCTCTGTTTCCGATTCCTCCGGAGGAATACGAGTGCGAACTGTATCCGCCATCAATCGCCATCTTGAACAGTGTGTTACCGGTTATTCCGGATCCGTTCAGGCTTTCCCACTTCTTCCAGCATCCGCCGTCATACCGTTGCGGATCTCTCCGGGACCATTCGTCCCAGAGAGAGCACGGAAGACCTTCCGTTTTGATTGCCATTCCGACATTCAGCCAGTCCTGGTAGGACAAGCCAGACGGATCAATGAAGCTTAGTGCTTCTCTTACTTCTGTTTCAGTTGCCATATCAAGCCTCCGGTGCGTATGTGATCGGATCCACTCCAGGAGGAATCCGCCAGTTATTCATCGAGATCCTGCTCATCATCTTGCTGGCATCTTCGAACGTCCACGTCCCGACATGCTGGAACCCTCTGTTCTCCAGATATCGGATCTGCTTAGGTGTAGACAGTCCTTCCTGCCGGCGCTTCATGAGCTTATCCAGCAGGAGTGAAGCCTTGCCGGCATTATCAACGGTATCCGGGAAGATCCCGAATTTTTCCAATGCCTGCAGCTGTTTCTCGGAAGCAGGACCCATCTGCCATCCGATCGGCGGCTCATAGGTCGCAAGATCTTCTGACTGGATGCTCATCTCAAACTGAAGCGGATCCACAAGCGAGCGCTTCCGGTGCTGTTCTGCCTGCAGCGCTTTCTGCAGTGCATCTTCACGTTCCTTCATGACGTCCTTTTCTGCCTGCAGTTCAGCGTCCATGATGTCGACAGCTTCATCAAGTTCTGAAAGATTCTCTGTCATCTTTTCAGCGACATCTTTCTTTTTGCAGATGATGTCTGCCGGCCTGCACAGCTCGTGCTTTTGAGACAACCACAGGAAGTCGAGCAGGAGAAGCTCCTTTTTTCCGGGATAGAGACGGGTTCCGCGTCCTACCATCTGACAGTATAGGCTGCGGATCTTCGTCGGTCTCAGAACGACAATGCAGTCCACAGACGGGCAATCCCATCCTTCTGTCAGAAGCATGGAGTTGCAGATGACGTTATACTTACCGTCCTCGAAGTCTTTCAGGACTTCTTCCCGGTCATTCGATTCGCCGTTCACTTCCGCTGCACGAAAACCGTGGTTCTCGAGCATCTGCCGGAACTTCTGCGACGTCTTAATCAATGGCAGGAACACGACCGTCTTCCGGTCCTTGCAGTAGGTTTCCATTTCTGTTGCGATCTGCTCCAGATAAGGATCAAGCGCGGAATCAATAGATCCGAGCGTGTAGTCCCCTGCCTGCGTTTTTAGAGAAGTCATATCCAGCTGAATCGGGATAGTCTGTGCCATGATTCGGCAGAGGTATCCTTCTTTGATTGCTCTGACAATGGAATACTCATATGCCAGCGACTGGAAGACTTCTCCGAGTTTCCTCTGGTCTCCACGATCTGGTGTCGCTGTCACACCAAGCACTTTCGCATCCGGGAAGTAGTCGATAATCCTTCTGTATCCGTCAGTGATTGCATGGTGTGCCTCGTCAATGATGATGGTGTTGAAATAATCCGGTTTGAACCGTTCGAGCCTCTGTGGCCGTTGTAATGTCTGCACAGATCCGACTACCACCCGGAACCATTCCCCCAGGCACGTCTGATCTGCTTTTTCTACACTGCATCCAAGACCGGATATATTTTTCAGCTTGTCAGCAGCCTGGTCGAGAAGCTCACCCCGATGGGCAAGGATCAGACAGCGATCTCCAGCTCTGACCTGATCTTCGATCACTTTGCTGAAGACGACTGTCTTTCCTGTCCCAGTAGGTAGAACGAGCAGAGTGTTCTTCACTCCGCTCGCCCATTCGTTCTCGATCGCCTGCCTTGCCTCTATTTGATAAGGTCTCAACTCAGGCATTTAGAATCCTTTCTGCCAGCCTTTTGAGTCGGTTTCCTTCGGATACAGTTTGACGATGTTGTTAGTTGGAAGCTCCTGTCCAGTCCTGCGGTTCACATAGGGCTTATTGTCGAGTTTAAGACGTCCAGTCTTCCCGATGTGGAGATCCGGTCTCCAATCGAAGTGCATCGGCTCTCCGCTCTTGTGAATGCCAATGCTGTCCTGGTACTGTGCAATCATTCCGACTGTAGTGCCCCACATGAAGAGATTGTGCTTCAGGTCTACCTGCTTTCCATCCTGGCTGAAGACTCTGAGAGTGAGTGTGACCTGTTTGCATGCTCCGATCTTGGAGTTCGGACCCGGTGTGTAACGGGACTGTTCCAGATTCACTACCGTGAAATCGTAATCACCCGGCTGAAGCAGTGTGAAGCCGTTCTGATAATCTCCGAGCTGTTCTGCTCCAATTACTGCATCGTCGCGGATTTCTCCATTAAGATTGTTATATTCGCTCATTTTTTCTTCTCCTCCTTAAAATGGCAATGTGCTGTCTCGTCTTTCTTTGATCATCTGCATGATGTTTTCCCAGAACGGGATGATCCACTGCTGGATGAAGTCCGACGGATATTCAGAGAGTGGCTGCCCTTTCGGCATATAGCCTTTCTGATCGGATGCGACCCACTCAATCTCGTTCGCGTGAACATCGTTGGCTTTCATGAGATCCACAAGTTTCGGATCATATTTCTGCATCTCAGCCTGCTCTTCCGCGCTGTATGGTGTCGGCACCCACATGGAATCGATACTCGGCGGCATCGATGCTTCCGGAGCCTTGGCTTGTGTTTCAGGTGCTTCCTTCACTTCGACGTTCTGTGCGCCGAACAGATCCTTCGTTTTCTTCTCCGGAGCGCTTGCAAATAGATGCGCGATCGGTTCAAAGCTGAGCGGAAGCTGATCCGGAAGTCCGAACCGGTTCTTCGCATCATATGCGGAGGTTCTGGACGTGTACATCACTCTCTCCTTTCCTCCGGTTGCCTTCTTTTTCTTTGTTTTTTCGTCTTCGATCACAAACTGCTTGTAATTGCAGAATAGAACCATGTCTGCCCATTCTTTTACAAGCTGTGAATTGTTGCCGTTCTTCGCTGTCTTCAGTTTCAGCTCATATCGGTCGTATGCTCCAGCGTCATCCGGCAGCGTAATAGTGCGGACGCTCATGTGAGCTGTCAGAACAACATTCACACCTCGGTCAATCACCTCGCTGAGCTTATTCAGCAACTTGCCCATCTCTTCGTTGAGATAGGTGTATCCCTTGGACCATCCGAAGTCTTCGATGTTTGAGACCTGATGCCTTGCACACACAGACTCGATTGCTTTAGTCTCGGCCCAGTCAATCGTGTCAATGACCAGTGTCGAGCACATAGCCGGATTGTCGATAACCTGCTGCACTTCCTGCAGGAGAATCTCCCAGGATGTCGGTCTCGGGAACCGCGCGACGTCGAAGAAATCAGTGCCGCCTTCGCAGTCAATGAATACAGGATCCGGGAACGATGCCGCCAGAGTTGTCTTTCCAACACCTTCCACTCCATAGATTAGAACCTTGAGCGCCTTGGTCTGCTTTCCTCTTGTGATCTCAAATACTGCCATTAGAATTCACCTGCCTTCCATTTTGTTGTTGTTGCAATTTCCGGTTCTGCAGTCTTCATCATTTCTGCCGGTTTCAGTTCCTCATCTGCTGTCTTTTTGCCGTCGCGGTCGACGGAATACCCGTCTTCAATGTAGATTGTGCATTCTTCGCCGGTGCTGACTCTGGTTGCGATTGCCTGAAGTCCTTCCTTCTCAAGCCACTGTCCAAATTCTTTCAGAGTGTCCACGTCCATCTGCTCAAGCTTGTCCAGGAGCACAAAACCGCATTCCGGATTCAGCTTCCGGACGATTGCCGTTGCCACTCTCAACTGATCCGAACCGGACATGTTGTCCCATTTCTGGCCGTTGTAAACGAGCTCACCTTTTTCGACACTAAGACCTTCGAGCGGCATGTTTGCCTTCTCCAGCAACTGCATCCGGCTGTCTCTGACCTTCTCGATCTGAGCACTCAGCTCTGCATATTTCTGCTGATAGGATTCAGCCTCCATCTGAGCCTTTACTTTTTCGTGATTATCTCGGACCTTTGCATTGATGGTTTCGATTTCCTCAAGATTGTGCTGAAGTGCTTCGGTGGATTCCATCTCCAGTTCTTTCGGGCTCTTGGCTGCCTCCTTTGCCTTCGCTGAGAGATCCTTCTTCCGTTCTGTCAGCTCAGCCACTCTCTGCTTCAGCCGTTCAATCTCGTCATCGACTCGCATCTGCTCATCCAGAATGCTGTTGTACTCGCGTTTCCACTGCTCGCGCTGTCCGTTCCTGGCGAGGATTTCCTGCTGCTGACGAATCAGATTCGTCGCACTGATTGGCTCTTCTGGGACACCATCCCACTGAACCATCTGCTCTGCATGTCCAGCTTTCTCTCTCGCGATCTGTCCGATCGAGAGCCGTTCTGTGGCGAGTCTTTCTTCCTGATGATCATACTGATCGAGTTGATCACCGACACCGATGATCTGCAGGAGTACCTTCGCTTTGTCCTTATCGTTGCTATTAATGAATTTCGGAAGATCCAGAGCGAATGTAGAGATGAAGCTGTCAAGCAACTGCTGGCCAGCTTTCTTTCCGGATGAATCCGTGACCTTGAGCGTGCTGTTCTTCCCTTTGCGCTCCACGATGATGCCATTGTTCAGTTCTATCCGCATGTACGGATCCACCATTGATCCGCTCCGCTTCGTATTGCTTGGCTTGTATGCATTGCCGCCGAGTGTGAAGGCTATGGAATCGAGAACTGATGTTTTCCCCTGGTTGTTTTTGCCTCCAATAATTGTGAGACCGTTCTCTGTCGGTTCAAGCTTTACTGCCTTTACACGCTTGACGTTTTCAAGTTCCAAACTGTTAATCTTTACGCTCATGATCTTGGCTCGTCCTCGCTTTCTTCCTTTTCTTCGAACTTGAAATCCTTCATGATTGTGTTGTCCTTGTCGTCGATGCGCCGGATCTCTGCCGGTTTGCCGTTTACATACAGGATGCGCTGTCCGCCGGTCTTTTCCAATCGGAGCATCTTCCGGCATTCCTGCACCGTCTGCATTGCGAAGTCTGCAGCTTCACTTGCTTTCTTGCACTGCTGATCGCTGTCCTTGACTAATGATTCTGTCTTCCGCATCTGTGTCTTAACCTCTTCCAGGAGTGCATCGGCCTTGTCATGCTTCATGGCCATGTCGGTGGTGTACAGATCGAACTGATTGGCGAATCCCTGCAGCGCCATCTTCTGCTTCTGGAAGTCCCGTTCGAGATTGAAGTACATCCACGTCGTGATTCCCATGAATGCCAGGCAGATGATGAGAGCGATGGCCAGCAGGATCAGAGCTGTCACCATTTTCGTTCTCCTCTCCGGTAGGCATACTTGTTCGCCTTCCGCTTTGTCTCCTGTGCTCGGAGATACTCGTTGACTGAGGACTTGTAGATCGTCCACGTCTTAGTTCCTTTGAAGCCGTCGAGCTTTCCAGTTTTGCACCAGTCCTGGATCGTGCGCTCTGATTTGCCGGTCAGCTTGCACACCTCTCCGACTGTGAGAGTGATTCTTCTTGTCATTTCCTTTTATCCTTTCCGTTCAGCTTTCTTTTCCTTGTCGATCTTCTTGATTTCTTCGATGATCTGAGTCT
>Ga0326511_10004543_pt1 | contig 11026 bp, 12 predicted proteins | sample 0_2496_0518_D_FD_203701 | JGI IMG/M metagenome (GOLD analysis project Ga0326511, IMG submission 203701) | Bovine rumen microbial communities from UC Davis, California, United States - 0_2496_0518 | ecosystem: Host-associated > Mammals > Digestive system > Stomach > Rumen | place: USA...
CAAAAACTCACACCAAAACCTTAAAAACGGAATTCGGAGGAGGGAGACGATGGCGAGACCTGCGAAAAGTACAAGCGCAAAGACGGGTACGATCACAAAAGACGAAGAACGCCTGCGGAAACTCTCCGAGGCGAGGTTAAAAGGCGGCGACGACAAACTCACGCCTCCGGAATATCTGACAGACAGTCAAAAAGAGATTTTCGAGTACATTCAGACGGAATTGAAAGCCGCCGAGATCCTCGGAAACCTTGATATATTCATACTTGAAAATGCGGCAATCATCCTCGACCGTTTGCACGAGATCGAGGAAATGATAAACAACGACTTCTCGCTCATCCAGGAGGCATCGTTCATAAGTACGCGAGACAAATTCCGCAAGGAGTGGTTTCGGATATGCAACGAACTGTGTTTGTCTCCGCAGGCGAGGGCAAAACTCTCAATCCAAAATGTAAAGGCTCTCAAGGAGGACGAAGATCCCTTGATTGAGTTACTGAACGGATGAGCCTATGGACAAAGCATACGAATACGCGAAGAAGGTCGTTGAGGGTAAACTGAAAGATTGCTGCGGAAAGCCGACAAAGGCTCCGAAGTATGTCGTCAAGCAATGCGAGGATTTTCTCGCGATTGCAAGCGGGAAAGACAAGAAGTACAAAATCGATAAAGACAAGATCAAGAAGGTCGAAGGCCTTTTGAAACTGTTAAATATGCCACTCGGTATCAACGCAGGGCAATCACTTTACGAATGCACGACGGGGTATCAATGGCTTTTTTATATCGCGGTCTTGTGTACTGTGTATCGGGATGATCCGGAACACAGACGATACGAAACGGCAATCCTTGAGATATGTCGTAAGAATTACAAGACGTACACAATCGGTACACTTTTCATCATACTGATGTTAACGGAGCCGAGATTTTCCAAACTGTACTCGGTGGCTCCCGACGGAGCATTATCGAGAGAGGTCAAGGACGCGATTGAGAACACACTCAAATGCTCTCCGATCGTTTACGAGGATCGAAACAAGAATCTGCGGTGGAAGGTGTTGCGAGATTACATTCAATGCAATGTGACAGACATCAAATACACTCCGCTTAATTACACAAATTCGAGGTTTGACGGCAAGTTGCCTGCGGCCTTCCTGGCGGATGAGGTCGGGGCCTTGCCGAATAACTATGCGATCGAGGCAATGCGCTCCGGCCAGTTGAACATCAAAAATAAGTTAGGGTGCGTTATCTCGACAAAATATCCGTCGATAACGAATCCTTTTGAGGATGAGGTCGAACACGCAAAGAGAGTGCTTGACGGACTTGTGGAGGATGAAACGCTTTTCGCGTTACTTTACGAGCCGGACGATCCGAAAGCGTGGGCGAGCGACGACCTTGTGTTACAACAAGGCAATCCTGCCTCGCTTGAGCGCGAGGAGATATGGAAAGACCTGGTTAAAAAACGCAATCAAGCAATCGAGAGGGAATTGCAAAGAGAAAACTTCCTCACAAAGCATTGCAACATAGCATACCAGGGCGCAGCGAGTGAATCGTTTGTATCTCCCGATACCGTCAAGGCTTGCGAGGTTGAGGAGATTGATTGGAACGGTCGCGAGGTTTACGTCGGCGTTGACTTGTCGCAGACAAATGATAACACGGCGGTCGCTATAGCATGCCTTGATGATGATGGGAATCTCTTGGCTGACGTATTCGCATTCATTCCGGAGGGAAGAATCGAAGAAAAGAACAAGTTTGAGCGAATCCATTATGAGGACTTTATCCAGGCAGGAAAATGTATTGCCTGCGGAGATATGGTTATCGATTACGCAACCGTCGAGGAGTTTGTCGGCTCGCTTGAGGATAGATTCGGCTGCAAGGTCGTTCAGATCGGTTATGACCGTTGGAATGCGATCTCGTCGGCGCAAAAGTGGGAAAAGGACTACGGAATACAGACGGTTGAGATTCGTCAGCATTCCGACACGTTGCATCCGGCAACCAAATATCTGACCGAGAAACTTGAGGACGGGTATTTCAGATATACAAAAAACGATCTCTTGCTGATGAATTTCGAGAATGCAAGATGTACGTTTGACACGAACAAAAACAGATTCGTCAATAAGAAAAAATCGACGGGTAAGGTCGATATGGTGGTCGCGTTAATCAATGCGACCTTTTTGGTATATCAAGAAGAAATATACGGCAATGATTTTGTGTGTGAGGTGTTCTGATGGGATTTTTCAGAAGAAAAACAGAGACGCGAAGTGACGAGGCGGAGGATCTACTCCTCCAGGCGCTACTCGGAGACGAGGTTATCACTCGTAAAACCGCTATGAGTATACCTGCGGTGGCGGCCTGCGTCAATAAGATCGCGGACACGGTGGCGAGCCTTGATGTCAAACTGTATCAGAGAGACGGCGATACCGTGAACGAGATTGAGGATCTGCGCGTCGAGAGACTGAACGGCGACACGGGAGATACCTTGACTGGATATCAGTTAAAACGGGCAATGGTCGTTGATATGCTCCTCGGTAAAGGTGGTTATGCTTATATTCGCAGAGGCGAGGGCGTGGTCAAGGGCATTCATTACATCCCGTGCAATCGGATTTCGTTCAAGAATAACAATGATCCGATTTTTAAGGCCTACGAGGTGCTGGTCGATGGGAAAGAGTACGAAGGTTATAAATTCATTAAACTTTTGCGCAATACCGAGAACGGCTATTCGGGGAAATCCATTATTGCAGATTCTCCGCTCCTTTTTGAGATCGTTTCGGCGGCTCAAGAGTTTGAGAAATGGTATTCAAAGCGCGGAGGCGTGAAAAAGGGTTACTTGCAAACGCAAGGACGCATCGAGCGAGACAAGATGCAGAAAATCAAAGAGGCATACGCTCGGATGTATTCAAACTCGGCAGAAAATATCGTTGTATTAAATGAGGGGTTAACATTCAAGGAGGCATCGGCGACGAGCCAGGAACTCCAGTTAAACGAAAACAAGGAGACAAACAACGACAATATCTGCGAGGTATTCGGTGTCCCGCCTAAAATCATCACGGGAGGCGCAACCGACGAGGACAAACGCCTTTATTACGAGGGGTGCATTTATCCGATTCTCGTCAGATTCGCAAAGGCTCTCGATGATGTGCTACTGAATCCGTATATGGAAGGCGAGAGCGAGATGTATTTCTCGTTCGATGATACGCTCTTAACGAGGGCAGATGTTGAAACAAGATATAAGGCATACGAGATCGGGTTAAAGAATGGCTTTTTACAGTTAGACGAGATCCGCAGCAAGGAAAATCTCCCTGCGTTCGGTCTTGACTTTGTAAAACTTGGATTGCAGGATGTCCTGCTTTATCCGGAGAACGGCGACATCTATACACCAAATATGGGCGTTTTTGCCAACTTGAATGATAAAACAGTTGTAAAAGACGGCGCTATGCCGGAAGGAGGTACGAATGAGAGTACAGATTCGGAATGATTCGGTTGTGATCGACGGATATGTAAACGTCGTTGAACGCGAATCAAAGAGATTAACATCTCCGATCGGACACTTTATCGAGAAGATAAAGCAGGGGGCGTTCAAGAAAAGCCTTGCAAGACGTTCGACGGTGGATGTGTTACTTAATCACGATTCATCCAGGAAACTCGCGTCAACGGCAGACGGGACGGCAACCTTGAGAGAGGATGCGGTCGGTCTTTTCTGCCGTGCGGAGATAACTGACGCAGAGGTTATCGAAAAGGCGAGGGACGGTAAGTTGTCCGGATGGTCTTTCGGTTTCATACCGATCAAAGACAACATCGAGAAGAATCTCAAGGACGACATCGAGATGCGCGATGTCTACGAACTCGATCTGCGCGAGGTATCAATACTCGACGATAGGAAAAATCCCGCATATCCTGCGACCTATATCAACACTCGCGACGACGAGGAGATGCAGGTGCGCTATGAGGAGAGCGAAGTCGAGACAGATAATGTATCTGATCCCGTTGACGGGGTTACAGATAACGGCGAGGAGCCGGAGACGGGTGATCCCGTCAACAACAGAAACTATCAATACAAGAATCGCGTCGCTAGGGCGCGAACACAAAGAAAGTGAGGTATCACAATGACAGTTAAGGAACTGCAGCAGAAACACGATGCGGTCGTTGCCGAGATGAACAAACTCGTTGATGCGGCCGACACCGAAACTCGTTCCATGAATGAGGACGAGACAAAGAAGTTTGAGGAGTTGGATGCAGAACTCAAGAACATCAATTCTACCATCGAGGCAAAGCGCAGCCTGGAGAACGCGCAGATGACCGAGGAGACAGAGGAGAGCGAGGGCGAGGCAGAGACACGCTCCGCAGAGGATGTCGAGGAGATGGAGACACGCGCATTCGAGGCGTACATCCGCTCATACGGTCAGATGGAGATGCGTACCGACGATGGCAATATGACTATCGGCGAGAACGGTGCGGTCGTACCTGCAACCGTAGCAAACAAGATCATCGAGAAGGTGCTTGAAATCTGCCCGATCTATGCAGATGCGGATCGTTACAACGTGAAGGGAACTCTCACGATTCCGTACTACGATTCCGACAATCATCAGATCGTATGCGGATACGCAGACGATTTCGATCCGGCAAGCGCAACAGAGGGCGCATTCGGTGCGATTACCTTGACCGGATTCCTCGGCGAGGCTCTCACAAACGTCGGCAAGCGTCTTATCAACAATAGCCAGTTTGATATCGTATCGTACGTTATCAATAAGGTTGCAGAGGCGGTAGCAAAATTCATCGAGAAAGAGTTGATCGTCGGAACTCCGGCTACCACAAGCGGCGGCACTACTGTTCCGGCTAAAATCGAGGGACTTTCCTCTCTTGCAGCAGGACAGATCATCGAGAGCGCTGCAAACACGGCAATCACGGCTGACGAACTTATCCAGGTGCAGGAGCAGGTGCCGGATGCGTACCAGGAGAACGCATACTGGATTATGAATCGCAAGACAAGAACGGCAATCCGTCAGTTGAAGGAGAGCGGAACTGGAGCATATCTGCTCAACAAGGACGCAAACTCTCGTTGGGGTTATACCTTGTTTGGCAAGGACGTTTACACAACCGACACTATGCCGGAGGTTAAGGCTGCAAACGCAGGAAAGGTTGCCGTTTTCTATGGCGATATGACCGGACTTGCCGTTAAGGTTTCCGAGGACGTTGAGGTTGAGGTCCTGCGCGAGACTATGGCTACAAAACACGCTGTCCAGGTGGTTGGATTCGTAGAACTCGACGCAAAGGTGCAGAACTCCGAGAAGATCGCAGGTCTTGCACTCAAGTCATAATGGGGGTGGTTCTATGATGACAATCAAGGCGCTCGTCCCTTTTGTGGGCGAGGTTGTTATGAACACCGATGAGACAAGAGAGGTTTCTGACGAGATCGCAAAGGATCTGATCGGTGCCGGCTATGCCGAAAAGGTTGGAGGATCTGCGAAAGCGGAGCCGAAAGCCGAGGCAAAGCCGAAAGCAAAAAAAGGCGACAAGAGTTGATTCCTCTTAACGCATACGCGGTATTGTGGGCGGATGGGGCGGTTACGTCCTGCCGCTCATTGCGGCCGCGAATTGGAGGTATAAAATGAGTGTATCAAGCATTACGGCGGCACAAGTCGCTGATTATCTGCGTATCGATGATCCGAGTACGGTGGAGCTTGACGAGATCAACATGTTTATGGATTCGGCAAAAGCGTCCATCATTGCAATGACTGGGTTGACGCAGGACGAGATCGATGCGCTCGATGATATGGTGCATCCGTATCTCCTGCTTATCTCGGAACAATTCGATAATCGCAACGGTCACATCGAAAACAAGCAGACCGTACAAAATCAATCCATTATGGAGACGATAAGACGGCACTCCGTTAATTATCTGTGAGGTATTATATGCGAACGATGAATATCGGCAGGCTCAATAAGAGAATAACCATATATCGCAAGGACGATACGCCTAACGCGCTCAATCAGAAGTCAAAAGGCTTGGTTAAAGTTAAGTCAGTATGGGCGAGCGTGGCTCCGGTAAGGGGAAATGAAAGGTACGAACTCCAAAAACTTCACGAGGAGATCACATATAGAATCTATATGCGGTATCTTTCGGGAATTAAGGCAGATATGTTCATTGAGTGCGAGGATAGGCTTTTTGAGATACAGTCGGTCATTGATGTGGATTTCGAGCATAAAATGCTTGAGATCGATGCGGTGGAAAAGGTAAAAAAGGCAGGGTAAGTCTATGAAAGAGTGGACGTCACAAGTTAAAGTGATCGGACTTGACGATCTGACAGAATCTTTGCAGGCTATAATCAAAAAATATCCCGACAGAGCAGGAGAATGCTTGAGGGAGGAGGCTCGGCGAACGAGGAAGGATATCGTCAAAAATGCCCGTGAACTGACGGAGACGAATACAAAATCAAGGATGTCGCTCGGCCGTATCGGAACATATAAAATATCGCAGGTGCAAGGCTACGGGGTTAACCAGTATGTTGAGATCGGTGCAAGGGCTCCGCATTACCACCTGGTAGAGCGCGGACACGCAATGGTCTTGCCTTATCACTTCACTTGGAAGAACAAAAAAACGGGACAAGAGATTTCGAGAATTTGGAAAAACGGCGGTCAGACACGCGGAAGGGTGTCCGGTCGTTTCTTTCTAAAAAAGGCAAAGGATGCCGAAAAGGAGAGATTTCCGATTTTCGTTGACGAGATGGTTGATAAGATTATAAGGGATGTCGGTTTGTAGGGAGGTATGTATGACATATACAGAATTAAAGGCGGGACTTAACGCTCACTTGCAGACCGTTTTTCCGATGGTTTCGGATGATCCGCTCGTACAGACTTATGCCTATTATGGGTTAGAGATCGCCGAGGGGTACGAAACTCCGTGCTTTTTCACAAGGTTGGAAACGGGCGAAAGCCGTCCATCAAATAAAAGCACGTTATATCATCGATTGACCTTTTCGATAATGTACTTCCCGACAGATATCGACGAGATCGACCTTATGGATAAGGTTGATAAAATCCGCGAACTGTTTGAACTTGGCGTGACGATTACAACGTCAACAGAGAGCAGGTGTGTTGATTGCGTCGGTTTCGACTGGGGATGGGGTGGAACTGAAAGAGACGTACTTGAGATAAGCGTCGATCTTGAGTATCTGACAGACATTCGCCCGCCGGAAACGGCAGATATCATGCAAGACGCAACATTAAATCTATCATTCAATGAGGAGGTATAACAATGAGTGGAATGCCTAGCATTACCGTTCGATTCATCGAAAAGGCGGCAACCGCAATCTCACGCGGTCAGCGTGGCGTGGTAGGTCTTATCCTGCGCGGTGCGGCTCCGTCAACGAATCCTGCCGTTATCGTAACGGAATCGGATATCGTTTCAACTTGGTCGAACGCAAACAAACAGTACATCAAGGATGCGCTCGTCGGCTATACAGAAAAGCCGAGGAAGGTTATTGCGTACTTTGTACCGACAACCGACGAGGACTATTCCGACGCGCTGACATATTTCTCGAAGAATTATGTCGATTATCTCGCATCCCCGACGGCACACACAGATCAGCAGGAATCCGCGCTCGTTTCTTGGGTAAAGAATGAGTGGGATAATTTCAATTATGTCTGTGTCGTATTGCCGGACACAACCGCAGATTTCGAGGGTGCCGTAAACTTCACGACAGACGATATCGTTGTCGGATCGAACACATACACATCCGAGGACTATACGGCGCGAATTGCGGGACTTCTCGCAGGAACGCCGATGAATATGTCCGCAACGTATGCGGTATTGAGCGAGGTTGACGATTGCGAGAAACTGACGAAAGAGCAGAGAGACGCAGCCGTTAACGCAGGTAAGTTTATACTTTACCACGACGGCGAGAAGGTAAAGGTTGGTCGTGCCGTAACATCGTTCACGACTACATCCTCAACAAAGGGCGATTCGTTCAAGAAGATTAAACTCGTTGACACAATGAGAATGATCTCGACCGATATCCGTCGCACAATTGAGGATTCGTATATCGGAAAATATCCGAACACATACGACAATAAAGTCCTCCTTATCTGTGCAATCAGAGCGTACCTTGACGAGTTAGTACGCGAGGAGATCGTCGGCGCAGGTTACACAATCGACGTTGACGTTGACGCAAACGCTACTTATCTCACATCGAAGGGAATCGACGTATCGAAGATGACCGACGACGAGATTAAGAAGGCTAACACCGGAGATCACGTTTATCTCGTAGGTCATATGTCACTTATTGACACTATGGAGGACGTTGACATTCCGATCTATATCTGATAAGGAGGGAATGATATGAGTAAGGTTATCAGACCGGAGCGCGTGTTCAACGGCTCCTGGTCCTCACTTTGGATCGATGATGAGGAGATGGCAGAGGCAACGGCCGTTGAGGCGAAACTCTCTCTTGAGAAAACCGAAGTCAATCAGACGGGAACACTTGCAAAGGGTTACAAAGTGACCGGAACTGACGGCAAAGGCTCCATCAAGATGAACAAGATTTCGTCTTATTTCATCAACAAGATCGCAGGAAACATCCAGGACGGCAAGACAACCGTATGTCAGATCCGCTCAAAGATTGCAGATCCGGATGCGGCAGGCGCAGAGGATATCCTTTTGACTGGTGTTACCTTTGACGAGGTAGAACTGGTTAACTGGGAATCGAAGAAACTCCTGGAGGAGAATATCCCGTTTTCATTTACCGGGTTTGAGGTGCTTGAGAGCGTGGATCACTCAACCGCAATTTCATAAAACAAGCATAAGGCCCTCGCTCCGATTGGAGCGGGGGTTATTATAGCAACAAAACAAGGAGGAATCAAAAATGAATCTTATTGACAAACTTATGAAAGCAGATGCCGCAAAGGCAGACGAGAGACTGACCGGAATATTCAAGTCGAGACAGTTGGCAAGGATTCTCGGAGAAAAAGGCACGGTCGATGTCGAGATCAGAGAACTCTCACAGAGACGAAAGAACGACCTTATCTCATCGGCGGTCGAAAGTAATGGAGAGATTGACGTATCAAAGTCATACGATGCAAATCTCAAGGTCTTGGTCGCAGGCGTTGTCAATCCCGATCTGAAAGATAAGGACTTGCAGGAGCATTTCGGATGCAAAATGGCAATCGATCTCGCAGAAAAACTGTTCAAGAGTGAGGTCGGAGACATTGCGGCAGAGATATTCAAACTCGGAACGATTGACGCGGACGAGGAAGAAATAAAAAACTGATTAAAACGGATAGCACGGCACAAATGATGTACTGGCTATACCGTGAACATAATATCACTCCCTCGCAATTCTACAAGATGGGCGAGGGAGAAAAAAGCGTGTTGCACGCATTTATGATGCAAGAGGTCGAAGATATAAAGAGGTCACAGAGTTAAGGAGCAGGATATGTCAAAAGTCATTGATGTCATACTTCAGTTAAAGGACAACTTGACGGGGCCGTTAAATTCGGCAACGACTAAACTGAAAGAGAACGCTAGTCAATATCAGAGGCTTGGTCGTAGTATTCAGAGGACGGGTAAGCAGATTTCGTCCGCAGGCGCTACGCTCACAAAGACAATCACGGCTCCTGCGGTGGCTCTCGGTGCGGTCGCATTCAAGGAGTACGGCGAATACGACAAGCAGATGCGTCTCGTTCAGCAGACAATGGGATCAACGTCTGAAGAATCGAAAATGCTCCAAGACGCGGTAAAGGAATCTGCGAAAAACTCCGTTTACGGTATGCAGGATATGGCAGATGCCGCTCTTAACTATGCCCGCGCCGGATATAACGCAAAAGAGGCCGCCGATATGTTAACACCTGCTGCGAGCCTTGCGGCAGGCACCGGAACAGAACTTAAGGACGTCACGGCAGGACTTGCGGGCGCAATCAAGGGATTCGGTGCGAATACGGACGAGGCGACCAAATACGCCGACGTATTCCAAAAGGCGCAAGCGCAGGCAATGACAACGACGCAAGACCTTTTTAATGCTATGTCAAAAGCCGCGCCCATTTTCTCGTCGGCAGGGTGGAATATAAGAGACCTTGCGGCGGCTACTGGAGTTTTGGGAGACGCAAACATCGAAGGATCAGAGGCAGGAACGGCACTCAAAACGGGTATCGCAAGGTTATCTGCTCCTGCGAAAGAGGGCGCGAAGTGGATGGAGCGCCTCGGAATCAACATAGTAAATGCCGACGGCTCGTATAAGTCGTTTGCAGATGTTCAGTATATTTTACACGATTCGTTTGAGAAGTTGACGAAAGTAGAGAAAACGCAGGCGGCATCCGCTATCTTTGGTAAAAATCAGATGGCGAAGTGGCTCGCACTTATCAAGCGTAGTCCGGACGATGTTTCGGCAATGATAGACGCTCTCGATGATGCGTCGGGCGAGGCAAAGAACGCGGCTGACGCTCTTATGAGTGGCCCTGGCGGTGCTATCGAGAAACTCAAGTCGAACTGGGACGTTTTCAAGAAAACGCTCGGAGAAACACTTGCGCCCGTCTTAACGCCACTCGTTGAGAAACTGACGGAAATGCTCCAGGCATTCTCGAATCTCACAGACGAACAGAAACAAAATATCGTCAAGTGGGTGGCAATCGCGGCGGCAATCGGCCCTTGTCTCACGATATTCGGTAAAGGCGTAACGATGATCGGAACGCTTATTAAGAGTATGGGAAGTCTTGGGAAAGCGCTCAAAAACGGATCGGGTATTTTCAAACTGTTCGCAGGCGCACCGAAAGGGGCAATGCTCGGCGCGTTAGGTGCGATCGGTATCGCAATCGGCGTTCTTATAAAGAACTGGGACAAGGTATCGGCAAAGATTTCGGGATTTTACCAAAAGATTAAACCGACGCTTGATAAGATTATTCCGATTTTTAGAAAGGTATTCGGATTCATTGAAAGTTTGTTGAGCAATACGGTCTTGAAAACGCTTGACGTATTCCTTAACTCGATAGAATCAATCACAGATGTGCTTGGTGACGTATGCGAATTCATTTCCGGTGTGTTCACCGGAGATTG
>Ga0326511_10004545_pt1 | contig 11026 bp, 28 predicted proteins | sample 0_2496_0518_D_FD_203701 | JGI IMG/M metagenome (GOLD analysis project Ga0326511, IMG submission 203701) | Bovine rumen microbial communities from UC Davis, California, United States - 0_2496_0518 | ecosystem: Host-associated > Mammals > Digestive system > Stomach > Rumen | place: USA...
ATCGGTTGTACCTACAAGATGTTCATTGCCTTCGTATGGGATTATATTCTCTTTTTCATACGGATAACTGCTCACTGTGTAGCAGCAATCCCCAAGCTGGTAGGAAAATATAGATGGCTGCCAAATACAATTCATACCATTTCTAACAAGCACCTTATCAAACGGTTTGAACTGTGGTTCATTATCTGGAACTTCAAGTACAAGGTCGAAATCGCTATGCTCACTTCCCCAATAGAATTTGCCAGAAGCATAGAAACTGCCTAAAAATTCTGAATCGTTATCGAGTTTCACCATAGCAGCCACACATTGTGCAGCTTTCATGTTCGTGCGAAGCATTTTTACAGACAAGCCACTTCGAGTCTTGATTGTTCCCGCTATTTCTCCTGCTTGGATTTTCTTTGCCGTCTCCAAATCGAACGGAATAATCTTTGTTTTCATATCACCACATATCATTTTCACTTAATTCATTAAACTCAAGAACAGTTTCGCCATCTCGTTCAGTCCAGGAAAGTTCATAAAAACCTTTACCAAAATCCCAACAAGACTTACTTAATTTCTCAAGTGCCCATTCTTTTGTTTTATAGTTAGCACCTGCACCTTTCCACGCCCATCCATAACGATAAATACATTTACCGCCATTGTTTACAAAATCAATAGCTGCTTGTTTTGTATTTTCCATATCATTCACAAGTTTTAATTAAATACTACGACCACGTGGTGCTTGGTCACTTAACTCAAATACTGCGTTTGGTTCACGCTCTTTGATTTTATCACATACTGCGGTACATTCATCAAGAGTTCCTCTTGCAACGCAATACCATTTGCCATCAGGGAATAATTGATAAGCATACATAATCAATCTAATTCTGTTTCAGATTCAACAATAGTTATTTCAAGACCTCCTAACATAAGTTTAAAATCTTGAACAAACCAATGTTCTACTTCGAAATAAGTATACCTATTATCACCAGGATAACCCGATTCAGTTAAATCAGATTTCCAGCATTTGTTAATAAGTTTATTCTCATTATTATAATCAATTATAGTAACAAGAATATCCTCATCTTGATTGAGAGTATGTAGAAACTCTTCTAATGTTATAGGTGTTCTCATATTGGTAATTCTTTTTTATAGTATCTAGCGTATATATCTCTTACTTTGCAAGCATCCAAAACAGACTGACAATCTATAATTGGGTATTTGTCAAATAATGCTTTTCTCAATTCTAATAGAACTGTTTCCTCAGGTCTATACCAATCATACACATGTATTTCAAGTACTACTAAATAGTCTTCACTTAATGTGTAAGATTTACCCCTATTTATTCCGCTATTTACACGAAATACATAATGGGATATAACTTCGTGGTCTGTACTGTAATTACTATTTCCAATCATTTCTGAGGAAACTGGAATTACTTCAACTAACCAAAGTTCTCTTTTTTCTTTCTTATAATCAAAATCTGTTTTACAATACTGTTCAGATTTAGAATCACGTTTAAATACTCCTATTTCTTTTACAGTTACCATATTACTCAAAAATTTTAATTGTCAATTCAACTTTAGTAGGCTCTTCATCTTCCCATTTGACTTGTGGAAAAAGATGTCTGTCTATAACCAGATTATCTCCCAATCCTATCCAAAAATCCTTTTCTTTATTAGGTTCGAGTGTGTGTATATATAAACCACCTTCTTTATCTCTTGCTATCCAAGCAGTAATTTTCTCTTCCATAGTTATATCTTTTCTTCATCTAGGATATTACTTGATATTAACCACATAAAATCGCGCAATGCCTCTTCTTGTGTTTCAAACCTATTCTCTTTAAGGGTAGTACCTCTAACAATTCTTTTTGTAATATAAGGATAATCACCAATAGTTTCAAAAGCACTAATTATAACACCAGTTCTATTATTGTTATAATACAAATCTATCATAATTCTTATTCTCCTTCTTCTAAAATGATTTTAAGATCTTCGTTTAGTTCTTTTTCTAATTGTTTTCTTAGTTTATTTTGACCTGCTTTACGAACATGTCCAGCCTTTTTAGCCTTTCTATTACCATAAGGTTTTTCTAAATCCTTACAGTTACTGGTAGGATATAAAGAACCTTGTTTGTAATTAAAGGGCATACAATGATTTAACAATCTTTTTCCTGTTGACATATTACTTTTCCTCCTCTAAAATCATTTCAACTACTTTCTTAATACCTGCTTCTTGGGCTTCTTCGATTGTCTTATAGTTTTCTTTCAACTTACATTTACAAATATTTCCTTGTTCACTATCAACGAAAATATAAACACTTATATCTGTAAAATCGTATAACTCTTGTCCCCAAGGACTAATATTCATATTAAATTCCCAAGCGACATAATACCCTTTCACTTCCCTCAACCATCTTTGCGCAACGTCGAGAGTTGGTGCAGAAACAAATTCATGGATTTTAATTCCCCATGAATTAAAATTACTACTGAAAGAACGCATAGGACAAAACAACTCATCTACATAAGCATATTCAGTTTTCCAATCAAATCTTGCTTGTTTTAATAATTTTGCTACTTCTAAAGATACGTAGCATTCGTGATTTAATGTTTCCATAATTATTGTAAATTTTAAAATTAGAGACTATAGGCCAAACCAATGACCTATAGTCAAAAAACTACAAACTATCCACTCGCGTCCCACCAGTCTGTTTATTGAACCTATTCAGTACAAACGACTATCTGTTGCAACTTATTAAGTTATTTATCCGACATCAGGAATGGCTCATAACGTCCATCTTACTTTTATTTACCTTAATAGACAATCTCCTGATTCACTCCAATATCACCTGCCTAAGCCTTGTCCGATAGTTTGTAGTTTGTTTTAAATCAACGGCTTTGCAGTTTCTAACAAATCTTTAAATGTATTCATAAAATCTACAGCCATTTCTTTTGTTGGAAATGTCAATGGTCCATAGCAAAGACCACGTGATACCATAATATCCCTTTTCACATCTAACATTATAAGAAATCCAGGATTACGAGGTTTCCAATCACCAATCCATGCTTGTCTCAACATACACAGTTTAATAAAAGCTGTATGTTCCTGTAAGAATTTGTAATCACTAACTTTTGTAAATAGACCTGGAAATGTTATGCTTATAGTATCAGTACTACTGTCTTTATATCCCATATCTTTTAATACCATTCTTTCATACTCTTCCCAACTTCTTGGTTTAGTATTTTTCTTCTTAAACACTATTTTCTCTTGTTTAGCACTTTCTTGCCAATCAATTTCCTGATCTTCAGGAATAGTAATTTTTAATTTTTTTGCTTCCATATTATTTTTCAATTAAAGACCAAGATAGAATTATAGGACCAGGACAAGAGGTATATGACCTTACTTTTGAAGTAAAAGTAGCTTCTGTTGCTTTTTCACCATTCTTCAAAAATATTTTAACTGTTTGAGGCATTTCTTTTTCCTCTCTCATGTGCCAGCAACTAGATATATAACTAACTAAAAATGTTCTTGCCATACTATATCATAGGTTTTGATTGTGTCATTATCTCTAATGTGAATATTCTCCTGATAGATTGCTTTACCATCAAGAACATCTTGTTTAGTAGGAACAGGTTTATCAGTAATAATAGACACACCAAGACAAGTAACCCAAATGCCCATCAGTACCGGAATAAATCCACTTGCTACCCTTTTACAAATGACATATATTCCAATACCAATAAGAATTAGTGATAAAAGAATAATAAGTCCTCCAAAAATATATTGTACTATCATATTCCTAAAGGTTCTAATGCTAATTTAACTGTTTCTTCTCCAAGGATTTTAATTGCCTGTCGTGCAAGGTCTTTGGATTTGAACCAAATACTACCACAACCACTGGCACAACTATCATTTGCAACTTCAAATGCCAAAACGCCTGTTGACGTTTGTTTCAATAAGAAAATGCTACTAGCAAATATTGGTTTCCATCCATCATTCAGATACTTTGCAACATTAGCAAGTTTGTTCTTTGCAAGAATACACTCAAGTTGGTGTTCTGTTGTAGCATTATTATAATACGAACACGAACAATAAGCATTTGAAGGACGTATAGTACCATCTGCGCCAATATAAAAATATTCGTTTTCAAACAATTTCTCACAAATGTCCTTATAAGTCAATGGTTTATCTTTCAGAATAATTTTATTCTGTTTCTTTGACTCATCCCAATCTATCGTTTTCCCATCGGGAATCACAATTGTTAATTCATTTTCTTTCATATCTGTTGATGGTATAAAGTCTACAATATCTAGGATTCCATTATAACAACTAACGATTGGTTTTCCATTAAAGTAGAACGTTGTTCCACCTAACACAACCGTAGATTTATAAATATCGGTAAGCAGTTTATCGTTAAATTGCTTACCATTTTTCAGTACAAATATCCCTTTCAATTTACCAGAAAGAACATCTTCAAATAATTGTTTGTTGATTTCCATACTCTTCCTTTCTTTGAGCTATAGCATAGATAATGTCATCATCTAAGTCAATTGTTACTTTCATTTTATACTTTCTTCTGTTTTATTGGTAATCTCCCAATTACAAACAATGGTAATTACAAGGCCTCTGAACCTTGTTCCCGCATAAAAGCTCCGAACATATGCTCAAACACAGTTTCTCCTACATAAGTTACTGGATTTGCCTGTCCAAATATGCGTTCAGCAGCTTCTTTTTTAAGTGCTGTTATTCTACCTGTGCGATATGGATTTTCTACACGATTGTTCGCATCTTCATCTTTGCATTCGATGAAGAATACTCCTCCTTGGTTCAAGATTTTCTTGCAGTCATCACAGTATTGCCCAGGCATAGCAATCTTATGTGGTGCTTCTACTTCTTTACGAGTTTTCTTGTCACGAAGACCACTGCCGAACATTGCTATTCCAAACTCTTTGCCGCAAATAGGGCATTGGAGTACAGACGTATTTAGTCCATACTCCTTACTGATAGTTATTCCTTTGCTCATAGTTACTCCGTGATTGTTTCCATATCCAACTTGACATTCGGATCAGATTCTACTAAAGCCTTTTCTGCTTCTTGCATCAAGTAGGCTCTACTGATGTCGCTATAGCATTTAACGGCTATCGCATACCTTTCGATAAGTTCAGGGTTTCCTCTCTGCTTACCTTCTACAACCTCAGTAGCTTCTACTAAGGCTTCATTAAGTATATCTCCTACAAGTCCTACATCTGTTAATGCAGAGTCGAACCTGTTGAGAATAGTGTCCCTTACATCTATTGACATACTATTCCTCCTGTCCGTCTAAGTTAATATCTCTCTCCTCTCTTTCAAGGAGCTGTTCTCTGGCCCTTTCTAGGTCGGCCTCCACTTTTTTCTTTTCCTCGTCATCTAGTTCCAGGATCATCTCATCATCCGGCCTGTTTACTACCGTTACTACAAACAGTATCGACAGTACTAGTACAAGGATAATCCCAATTATTACTTTCATAGGCTTTGTTGTTAAATGGTTAATTACTCGGCAGTCTTCCTGCCTTTCCAATCTCTCTCAGGCACTCCTTTCCTGTACAATGCCTTTAATGCTTGGAGATAAGTCAAACCACCACTTCCTCTCTGTGTAGGTAAGAGTTCTTCATTCTCTCTTATCCTATCATAGCTGAGTGTATCATGGCAGCTTGCCTTATACCAAACATTTCTGAATTGTACTTCATACTTCACAGTCCCTGATATGCAAGTAAGGTATCGGATTTTCTTCTCCAACTCCCTCGCTCCTTGTGAAAATATGCTCATAGTTATAAATGACCATCACAAAATATGAATACTTGATCGTTCGGCAACGTCTTTAGTACTTCGATAACTCGTTCTTTATTTCTTTGATGCCTTGCTCTGTCTTCCTCGTAAAGTAATCCAATAGGTCTTTCTTCCATCTGTTCTGGAATGTTAACCCATCCGAAACTACCATACTTTTCTACATTACGAGCATCTAAGCAATAATAGAATTTACCTTCTAGTACTTGTTGCCACAGTTCTTTGTTTGCTTTGGTAAAAGGCTCTGTTGAATTAGGCCAGTTAGGACTATTGTCTATATCTATCCAGTCGAATCCAAATGCCATTTCAGCTGCGCTTTCTGACGAACTATCCGGCAAAGTATTATAAATATTCCATACGTCTTCTTGAGAGCCTACCATCAATACTCTGTAATGCGCCATTATACCACCACCTCCTTCTCAATACCACAGAGTTTAAGAACATGCTGTAATTCGTGAACATAGTCACATCGGAAGAATACATCATCCGCCCCAGCTGATACTACACATGGAAAATCAAAACGCCATATACTCGAATGTAGGTTTCTATCCTTTTCGGGAAGGCATACAATTCTCACATATATCTGGCGTAATATCTCATCATGCCAACTATGATTTCCGCATTTCTCAAACCCATTCTTCCTAAGTATATCTTCCGTTAATGGCATTGGCTTCACATCAACCTTACAGCTCAATGTAGCGAGTGTGACATGTATAGGCTTTCCTGAGGCTAGGACTATATCTCCTAGCATTAGTTCTTCTGGTTTCATTGATTTGCCTCCTTTCCTTGTTGTGCCTTGAACTCCTCTACCATAGCTATGTATGACTTGGTATGAGTGATTAGTTCTGTGAGTTGTGTTTCACGCTCAATCATGTCAGGATTCTCTTCTGCTGCTACGAACATTTTGATGAGATCGTACTGAGTGTCCCTGCTTTCTGTGAGTAGGTCTATGTGCTCCCTCATCTTGTCGATGAGTTTAGCCATAATCTCTTTGGTTTCGCCGGATAAAGAGACTGTTTTCTCTAGAATACTGATAGTCTCATCTTTTATCTCAATGAGCTTAATGAGGGACTCTATCATATCTACGGTGCCTAGCTTTCCTTTGGCATCGAAGGCACAATAGAGAGTTACTGCTGCTACTGAGAATTGTACTGCGCCTAATACATAGTTACCGCTAAATACATTCCAGATAGCAATGCCTGCATTCATAATGGTGCAGGCTACCCATAGCCACATTTCTATCCGATACGTACGTCGGTAGGCTGGGATTCGTTGTTTTAAATAGTCCATAATATTGATTGTTTAGAGTTGTTACAAAAAAGTGTCCTACTAGACCTGGAGATATGAAGAACCAGGAAGACTCGGACACGGTGTCTTTAACCTAAACCTTAACTTAACACAAACCCCATGAAATTGAGGATGTGTGACTCAGACGCGACTCGAACGCATGACCCACAGCTTAGAAGGCTGTTGCTCTATCCAACTGAGCTACTGAGCCAATGCAGGTGGTGGTGTCTGACCTGCTTGATGCTTTTTGTGTACGCAAAGTTTGTGCGAAAAACTTAAGATACGTATATGAAATTTGTTCCACCACACTTATAATATGATCTCTTTGTCAATACGAGCTATCTCTAATAGGTGCTGTAAGTCGTGGACATACTCAAGAACTAAGCCTTCGTATTTGAATACTTCCTTCTCACCATCTGTGTAGCATTTGATTACGAACCTGTCCGTGATGCAGTATTGTACATAGCCTACCGTGTTGTATACATGGTAAGTGTTTGATGCCTCATCGTAGGTGTTCTTGTAGAGTAACTCTTGGGTGAGGGGAATTGGTTCGATTGCTTCTTCAAACTCTTCGGGATCAATCCATGGACATTCTATTACGCTGTGTCCAAAACAAACACCATCGTTTTGATGTATACCTGTTACTTGCAACGGTTTATAGAAACCTGATTCATCTGGAAGTTCGTGGTACATATATACCCAGTCTCCTATCATATACTTAATCATAATCCTTGTGTTTTAGATCCCACTCTTCCACTTCGGCGGGAGTTAGTTTAACATACTTGCTTGCTATTTCTTCAAGCTCTCTCTGTGTGTATTTGTTGGGGTTATTGCCACACATTCGCATATAACCCTTTACTTCTTCAACTGTTACTGGTCTCATATATAGTTGTATGTATTACCATTTAGTATTTGTTGTATAGCTGATCTTGATACTTGGTATATATTAGCTATTTTGTACTGACTAAAACCTTGTTCTTTTAGATTTCGTATATCTTGTATTTGTTGTTCTGTAAAATGTCCGTTTTTACACTTTATTCCTCTGGCTGGATGAACTAGATTATTTTGTATAGCATGTGCTACATTATCTATACTAGTACACCATTCTAGATTGTCAACTCTATTATCTGTCTTTATACCATTTTTATGGTTAACTTCAGGTAAGTTATCTGGGTTACGAATAAAGGCTTCAGCTATAAGTCTATGTACTGCTTTAGTTGTACATACTCCGTTAATACTTAAATTAACAAGGCAGTACCCATTGTTATTTACTCTTTGTGCTAAGTATTTGTGACTATAATTACTATATATTGAGCCTTCTTCACAAGCATAGTAATGAGATGTTATATGTTTCATAGTTTAATTATTTTACTGTGACTTGACTAGGAATCGAACCTAGATTTACTTCTTAGGAGGAAGTTGTTCTATCCGTTGAACTATCAGGCCAAATGTCTGTCTTTCCAGGCTGTCATCACTTCTTCTCGCCAAGATTTCGGCTGTGATACCGCTTGTTAATACAAGGACTTAGGATTCTTTTGGTATGTTTAGGATGCGAATTGGTATAAAATCATCAGTCGGAGTATACCTTTGCATCCAATAGATTTCATCGACATTGTAACCAAATGTATCTACCAGCCATGCCTCATAATCTTCGTGATATTCTGGTGGTAGTTCTTTGACTGTTGGCACATTAGTAATGACATCTACACTACCTTGTTGTAATTTAGAATATAAATATTATTCATATTTCTTTCCTTATTATATATATACAACTGCTATGAGAGCTAGTTGATAAGCTCTCATAGTCAGATGTACACTCTAAACAATAGTAGTTTATTTGTCTTGAATTCGAGTCTCTCGTTTGTACTTACTATTCAATTCCTCAAAGCAAGATTTCCTGTCTGGGAATGTGTAACTAATCATAGTCACTGTACACCCATTATGATCTCTCAATAAGGAATTACCTTCACAATCATAAAGTTGTGTTTGAATGGTGTAAGTACGAGATATTTTACCATCTTTTACTACTGTGTCCTTAAGGACTGTTACAATGCGACCTACTTGGTCTTTGAATTTGCGAATTAGCTGTGTCATTGTTGTGTTAATTTAAAGGGTTAGTTACTAGAAAATCCTATCTAGGACTTTCAATATTTCGTCCTGAGCTGCTATTAGTTCATCAAAGTATTTGAAATCTACTTTTCTGAATTGTAACTCAGTCTCTAATAGATGTCTCCATTCTTGAGGCAAGGGAGTAGGAAACTTGCAAGTCAGTATATGCTGTATATGAGAGGTTTCCAATTGGGGAACAGGTATTATTTGACCTGTTTTAGTTCTCCATTTAGAATGTCTCCATACTGAATGTTCGTACTCTTTCCATTTATCCCTTGCCTGTGTAATGAAAGCTTTTTCTGCTCCTGCGCTATCTGCGCTCATCATAAGCAGATCATATCCATCTGATTCTTCCATATTATTCTTCGTACACACCAAAGAGGTCATCATAGCATCGTGAGCAAAGATGATCTATTACTAGAGTCCTGTCTACACGATGCGCTGATGGTAATGCCTCTAACGGTGATACATTGCCGTCAATGTAGTCTTGATATTCTTGGGCATCTACGATTACCTCGAACTCTTGACCACATTGCAGGCATTTGATGGTTAACAACTTAGTCATTCTTCTTTGTCTCTTTGTACTCAATTCCCATTTCGTAGCAAATGAGTTTAGCTATATTCTCAGGGATATATTGCTTGTATTCATTGCCGTTCTTGGAAGTACGAACAATGTAGCATCTACCATTCTGAGTAATGTAGATTGGGTACTGCACATCCTTAATCTCATAGGTATAAGGAGTTGCTTGTGACTTAGGTGAATGGACTGTGACAGTCTTGATAAAGGTGTTACCATCACGAATTATTGTAGAGTCTGCCTGGTTAGCAGACATTGTAATGGCCACAAATAATGCAGCCATTACGAATAGAATGCGTTTCATTAGTGTGTTTGTTTTGAAAATACATACTCTGAATATGCGTCTCCTTCCCCAATAGTGTCAAAGAAGTCGTCATACTGTTCGATACACTCTTGTATTACCTCATCGGCATAGTGTACTCGGTTTACCTCTCGTTGGTATTGAGGGATAAAGATTAGTGCAAAGGCAAGTATGCCTGCAAATGCACCGATTGTTAACCAGCCTACTGCTGGTAAGATTGACTCTGTTTTCATTGTGTTTGTGTTAAAGGGTTATATACTGCGGAAAATAGTCTAATAGCAGTAAGACCATTCCAATAATTGTTGTTCACCAATACCCACAGTGCCCAAATAAGATTGGACTGTGGTATCATTGTCCATACTCCTACGAATTGCATCGCTGAGCTTGTCTCTTTGGTCACGCACTTCTTGGTAGGCTGCTGTATAAGGAGAGCAGAGTATACCGATAGTGAAACCTATGACAATGAAGGTAAAATAGGGGAAGATTTTGTCCATTTGAACATTAAAATAGATTAAAATTGCGTGGATTTGCTGATTTTTGGGCTAAAATAGACTAAAATTTGAGCATATTTGCCCAAAAAGAACAGCAAAGATTAGCAAAGGAACACACAAGGAGCCGAAACTCCCTGTGTAATTCCTGCTAACTTTGGCCATTAGCCGATGTGCATCAGTGTGCCACGCTCTGTGTACTCGCCCTTGTTGCAGAGTTTGAACGACGCATACGGATGCTCTGCATCTTGCTGTAATTCAACCACTTGCAAGCTGTCCGCATTAGCCGCAATACCCTCCATAGTGGTCTTCGCTGCCTCCAAATTCTGGCTGAATGATACCATTACATAGGCACTCTTACGGGCCTCACCATTCTTGTCCGTAAAGTTACGAACCTTGTCAGACTCGAACTTGTCTGCACTAAACGACAGAGCTGCGAAAGTGCCGTCTGCACCTGCAAAGT
>Ga0326511_10004546_pt1 | contig 11023 bp, 7 predicted proteins | sample 0_2496_0518_D_FD_203701 | JGI IMG/M metagenome (GOLD analysis project Ga0326511, IMG submission 203701) | Bovine rumen microbial communities from UC Davis, California, United States - 0_2496_0518 | ecosystem: Host-associated > Mammals > Digestive system > Stomach > Rumen | place: USA: California...
TCATAATAGATTTAGCCACTTTATCAGCAGCATCACCATCTTCTTGTAATGAATCTGCTAAATCATCTGAAGATGTTGCGATCTCTTGTAAATATTTAGTATAGTCTTCTAACTGTGAAGTATCAAGACCTTCAATATCACGTTCACGATCAAGCTGCATATAACGTTCAGTGTAATCAGTGTCTGTAATATTTCCACTCTTATATGCTTCTTCAAGCATTTCAATATCTTGAATAGATGAAGCTAACTCTTTACTATTAGCCATTATTGCAGCTTTTTGATTTTCAATTTCTTTTGTAGTCGCTTCATACGTCTCAAGAATTTTTAAATCTATACCTTCTAATTCTTTTGATGCACTTATTCTATCATTAAGATGTTGAATTTGTTCTATATCTAATTGTTGTTGCTGTTTTGTTTTTTGAACATTATCATTAAGAACTTTACGTTCATCGCCAACAAGATTGTTATTACTTAATTTCTTTTCAGCTTGATTTATATATTCTTGTTGTTGTTGATAATTTTTAACGAGAGCGTCTTTTTGTTGTTGAACACCTTCTATAAAATTTTTATTTTGAATAGCGTCAAGACTTTCTTTTTTAATATGGTATTTTTCAGCTATACCCATAATTTGATTATAGGCATTTTCTTGTGCTGCTTGCTGATCTTCTAAAGACTTAATATAATTAGCAACAGTTTCTTTATTATAAGTCTCTTGTTCAGCTGCTAATTCGCTAAAATATTTTCTTAATTCTCTTTTTTGTTTTTGAGCATCAAATAATTTAAACTCATCTTCTGTTAAATCTCCAAGAGGACCATTTGCAAATAAAGCGCTAATATCTTCATCTTTTAACTCATCTTTACCAAGCCCAATAGCAACTGAGATCATTAAAGCACCTTGACTTTGTCCGTCAATAACTTCTTGTGCCCCTTCTAAGAAAGCCTCTGCACTTTCACTACCATACGCTTTGTAAAGATCAACATGTTCATTTAAATAATTTAACTGACTTACAGTTAATTCTTTATCTATTCCTCTAACGATATCTTTAACTTCATCTGAAAGTCCTGCATATGCGGTACCAACCGCACCAGATTCAGCAATTCTCTTCTTAGCCCACTCTTCTGCTTTTGCATCATCTTTAAAAATACCATTAGCTTTTTGTTTTAATTCTTCAAAAGCTTTATCATATTCTTCAAAAGTACCATTAGACTTAATGTCAACATTATTTTCAATATTGCTTAATTGAGCCTCTTGTTTTGCGGTTAATGCTTCTGCAGTAGTTGAAAGCATTTCTTGCTCAGCGCCCATGATTTCAAGTAATCTGCGAGCTGCTGCAGAGCCATTCTCTTGAAGAGCTTTACGTAACTCTGCTTCGTTTTCAACCATCGCATTAACAAATTGTTGTAAATTAATATGACCGCTATCTGTTACTACGTCAATGCCATTCTCTTTTAATATCTGTGCAATATCCGCGGTGTCTGAACTACTACCTAAGTCAATAGTCTCTACACCATTTTCAAAATCTCTTTCTGTTCCACCTAATACATTTGCATTAATGTCTGCGGAAATAGCATTTTTTAATCGTTCTATTTGTTCAGTAGATGTATCAATAACTTTATTATTAGCATCTTCCTGAAGTTTTTTCATCATTTCATCTAATTCTTCTAATGAAGATGTAGCAACTTGAGCAGCTTCCGCGAACTTTCCATGATCAATTAAAAGTTTACGGAGATCATCTCTATATGTAATTGAAGTTTGATCTAATGCTTCATAACTTGTCTTTAATTCATCAATAGCAGATTTATGCTCTCTTGCAGCATCTGCTGCCTCTTTTGAAGCTTCTGCAAGATTTTTAGTATTCTCTGCTGCCTCTTGGTATCCCGCCTGAATTAAAGCTTTGATACCTTTAACAACAGCCATAATGCCTGCAGCAACTGCAAGAATAATACCTACTTTACCCATGGTAAAGAAACTCATAAAACCGCCATTAGACTCTGAAGCAAGTTTATTTAAAGTTCCTAAAGTGCTGATTACAGAAGGTATAATCATTACTAAAGAAGATAAAACACCAGCAAATTTTTCTCCAGCATCAATAGAATCATCAAAGAGAGTATCTAAAACACCAGATGCAGATTGAAGAAGGAAAATAGCTTGAGTAACTCCACCTATAAATTGAGTTATATTTTGAGTTTTCTTTCGTAGAGCTAACTCATCTTTGCCTAAACTATCCTTAAATCCTTGAGTTGCTTTCCTAGCTCCTTCAAGTTTTTCAGCCCCATTTGAAATAGTATCAAAATAAGCTGCTAATTCTGGATCTAGTTGTCTTATTACATTCATTAACCCATTTAAGTCATCAAGATCTTCTTTACGAAGTATTTGCTGAGCTTGACCTGGCTTTGCTTTGATTTGATCTAATCTTTGTTTTATAGCATCTATTCTATCTTGTGCAGTTTGTGCAATTTTAGGATCTATTAAATCAACTCTTCTTAATTCATTTATTTTATCTTTTATTGTTTGTAAACTAGTTTTAGTTTCTTCAATTTCTTTCTTTGTTGATGATGTTACTTTTTTAGAATTTGTTTTTTGAATATTATTATTAACTGATTTATATATTCTATCAAGGTTAGTATAAGAATTTTTTATATCATCTACTTTATCTTTATAATCTTTTAAATGTTTTAGAGCTGCATTTTGTTGAGCAGATCCAGCAGCAAAGATACCTGCCGTTTCTGGACTTCCCATAGCCCTCTTTTCGGTTGCACTTGCTGTTTTTTGAATAAAAACATCAACAGCTTGTCCAGCTTCTTCAATTTGTTGCTCTTGATCTGCCCAATAACCAATTTGTCTGGTCATTTCCATAGCCTGGTTCTTTTCTTCCGCAGACATATAATCCCAATACTGATGCATTTCAGAATTAACTTCTGCCATCTCCGCAGCTGCTTTTGAACCCCATCCCTGTTGAGCAGCTTGACTTTGTGCCAACGCTTTTGCGGTATTCTCCATAACTTGATTTAATGCTGCTGCATTTGTTTTAGCATTAATCATGTTTTTAATCATAGGTGTAAAAATTTGGCTTGTAATTTGAGGACTAAACTTATTTAAAATAAAACCTATAAGCCCGGTAATAACTGTTTTACCGCCACCAATAGTATCAATAATTTTAGTTAAAACAGTTAAAAGACCATCACCCATATTAGCTACTGTTTTAATAGCATCAGCATCAAGAAGAGAATCATATAAATCTTCCCATTGCGTTTTTAACTGTTGTAATTGAGCCTCTGTGGACTCCATATATATATCTTGCTGTTTTTGAAGTTCTCCAGTCGCATTACGAGACGTCTTAATAGCTGCTTCATACTTATCCCAGTTACTAAATAAAGAAACAAGATTATTATATTGTCTCTTACCAGCCATTAACTGAGCAACAGCAGCTTGTTGTGCAGAAGTCCATGTATCCCACTTTGCAGCAACTTCTTCAATAACAGTACCTAAATCTCTTAATTCTCCTTTGGCATCAAGTACATCAATACCAAGATTTTTTAATCCACCTGATACATCTCCAAGACCTAAACCATCTTCATCTGATTCACCAAGTTTTAAATCAGAAATACGTGCGTAAATAGTTTTCAATGCAGTACCTACTGTTTCAGGAGCTTGACGAGTAACAGATACAATAGTGGAAATCTGTGCGGTTAATTGATCAATATCTACACCTAAATTACTTGCGGCAGATGCAACTTTTGACATACCTGTTGATAATTCTTCTAGGTTAGATGCACTCATTGCGGCAACCGCTGCTAATTTATCAACATACTCTTCAGTTTGTTCAGCATTTACTTTAAAACCATTCCAAACAGATGTTAATTGTTCAGCTACCGCAGAGGTCGCTTGTCCAGTAACGCTCGCAGCTTTTAAAGTAGTGTCTGTACGAGCCTTAACTTCTTCATCACTTAAACCTTGCTGGTAGTAAATTAAAGATGCTTCAGTATAATCTGTTGTAGCTTTACCTAATGCTTTTGCAGCTTTATTTGCGTCTTCTGCAAAACGATCCATTTCTTCAGCAGATTTTTTTGTAACTATACGAATATCATTTAATGATTTATCTAAATGCTCAACATATCCAACTGCTTGCTGAATAGAACCTGTAAAACGATTAATTAAGCTTGAAGAAAAAGTCCACTTTAATGTATTTATTAAAGTAGTACCCATTTTATTCATTAAAGAATTTGTTTCTTTTAGTTTAATATTTGTAGTTAATGCAGATTGGCTAATTTGTAAAAAAGCTGCATGGCCTTTTTCTCCAAGAGCTGCAAAATCTTTATATATTCTATGTAAATCTAATTTATTTAAAGAACTTTGTAATTTTTCAATATTTAAGACACCAATTTTAGAATCAAAAGCTTTTCCAAAAGCTCCTTGTAATTCAGTTACTGACTGTCTTAATTGTCCCATAACTTTCATTGCCTCTTTCATAGACAATGCAGGATTCATTTTTTGAATTTCTGTTGCAGATAACTTACTAAACTCTTTTAAACTACTCTCTAATTGAGTTAAACCACTCTTATCCACTTGAAAGCCAATGCCTAACTGAATTGTGGCTTGTCTATTATTGGCCATACCCTTGTACCTCCTTTATCGAAAATACGTTTTTTATTTTGCGCAAAATAAAAAATGCTCTTATTATTTATCATAATAAGAGCATCATAGTTAAATATTATTGTCCTTGTTCTATTCAGATTCGCTAGACTTTAATTGACTAATTTTTTCTAATAATTCAGGAGGAAGATTTTTTAACTCGCCTTGAAGTTGTTCTACATATTCAGGAATTTGCTTTGCTACTCTGTTAAGCCATCCAATAATTCCAGTTCTTGCATCTGCTAATCCATGAGCATAATTATAATCCCAGTAATCAGGCAAAGTTTCAACAATCTTTTCAAGCAATCCCGCATTTTGTAAATTATCATAAATTTTAATAGGATCTGCTTTTTCTTCATCTGTAAACTCAATATTTGTGCAATAAATAATAGCAAATATATTAGCATATGCTTCCATCTTAATATCATTTACATGGTCGTCTTCCCATGCTTCCTGTACTGCAAGTTGAATGATTTGCGTTCTATCTTCTACTGATAAGTAAGGCTTTACTTTAAAAGTAAGTTTACCAATAGTTACTTCTTTTTCCTCAATAGGAGGATTATGTTCAATAAGTTCTTTAAAACTACACATATTTTGTTTCTCCTTTTTTCTCTTTTTATATTATATAAAAATTTTTAAAAAATGTCAACTAGTTGGGTTATATTTTACAGTCAATCTCTTTTGTCGAGTTTGAACTAAAATATTTGCAATACGGTCTTCGTAAGTATCAGCTTTTTTATTCGCTAAATGAATTCCTGCAATATCAGACATTGAAAATCTTTCTAAGTGATTAGTTAATAAATCTTTAGTAGATTCTGCATAAACTTTACCAGATGAAGTATCAATTACAACAAGTGTATTTGCACGATTAGCTCCTTGTTTTAAGGGATTACCACTAACTAAAGCTTCATAAGCAATTTCTTGTTGTAATATTAAATCAGCATTTTCTTTCCCATCAACTGACATAGTTGCAGCATGCATATTTAACCAATGAGTACCAAATTGTTTTATATATCCATTTAAAAATAATAAACTTGAAAATAAATCTATATCTTTCTGTAAAGCTACTTTACCATCACTTTTTTCACTTGATAAAGCATATGATTTAACAGATGCATCAATCTCTACTCCATTTACCATTATTGTAGCATCTACTTTATTTTGAGAAGCACCTAATGTAAATTTATTACCTGCTTTATCAACTACATTTACTGTACGGGTAACTGATTCACCAGTTTTTTTATCTTTTCCAGTAACTTCCATTGTATATTTAGATAAATCTGCCGCTAATGAATTTGGATCAAAAATAACCTTACTTGTTTCTCCACCTTTTACATTTTTAATTATATCTTCAATAGATGATTCAATGTTATCTACTATTTCATCACTTGCCGAACTGACTAATAACTCACCCCATTGACCAACAAGACTTGCCCAAGTAGTATTTATTGAAACATTGTCTAAAGCAGCCTGTAATTTACCAAGACCTGTTTCAGCTCCTTCTATTAATTCATCAGGAAAATCTAATTCCGCATAAAGGTCATTAATTTCTTTTATTCTTATTTCAATTTCATCATTAGTTAATTTATTACTATTAATTTCTTTTATTAACTGTTTGATTCTCCTAATATTCTCTTGTTTTCTTTTTAAAGTCTGTTGTTGCATTTCTTTGCTGCCGGTTAAATACTTGCTTCTTAAAATATCATATTCATTTTCATTGTAAGAAGTAAAACCACTATGAACAAGTTGCCCATGTAATCGACCCATTAATTCACTTTCCGTAGTTTTTGCTAAAAAACTAAGAATTTGATCCATATGCTTGTCATAAGCAGAAAGAGTTTTTTGTTCATCTTGTTTAATTTTAGCTGGAGTGTTATTAGCAACACGCTGTTGTAAAGTTTGTAATGTTTTTTTATTTATAGCCTTTAATCCTCTTAATCTTCTTGATAAAAAATTTGTTGTAGCCACATAAGGATTAGATTTTCCTTCTTTGTTTTTGGGCAATACTCCATATTTTATATAATTTTCAGTATTTAAATGCACATAATTTCCTAATGCACTACTTTTCATAAGTATCCCTCCCTTAAACCAAAAAATGCGGGAAGCAGATTTTCATCTACCTCCCGCATAAATTACTTATTAACCAGCTGCAGTAGTAACAGTTACTTCATAAGATCCTGTCTTATAATTAGCAACTGCTGCTGTGATAGTTACAGTACCCTTCTTAACACCAGTTACTGTACCATCGTTTACTGTAGCTACAGTTGTATCACTTGATGTCCAATTAATTGTTGTACCATCAGAGAAAGCAGGTCTACCTTTAGCGGTTAAAGTAATATCACTACCTACTGCTACAGTATCACTATTTCCACTAATTGTCACAACCGCATTTCCTTTAGTTGGGTTTCCATCAGTTCTGAAACCAATGTATGTACTATCATCAATTTCATCACTTTCATGCTCTAACTTATCAGTATGAGGCATTACTGGCTTAATAATCTTATCAGCATTTGTCTGATCTTCAATTACCTGAATTACGCACATAACTTCACGACTCTTATCAAAGTATGTATAACCTGGCAGAGCATCCATTGTGAATGTGAATGTTGAAGGATCACCTGTACCAGATAACTGGAATGTCAGGTTAGACTGAATCTTAACATTCGGGAATGTTAAGTTAGCAGGCATATCAACACCATCACTCTTACGTCTGAATAACGTATCAGCTTCTACATAATAGTTTCCAGCAAAGTTATCAGCAGCAATCTGAAGTTCATCAACCGCAGTAGCATTCTTATCAAGATAATAGTCTACGAATACAGTATATGAACCTGCTTTCACATACCCATTTGCATCAACAGGAATACTTGCTGCATCTTTAGCCCAGTCTTGCAGACCTTCAAGTTGTGCTCCCGCAATATTAATAACCTGATGTACATCAACGCCTTCTTTTGCGGTAACTGTTACTGTACCAGTAATCATTTCTCCTCTTAAACTACCATCACCTTCAGTGATAATAACATAAATAGGAGCATCATTTGTTGCACAAATATCTTCTGCGGAGCCAAGAACTCCAGAAAGATCAATAACACCAACATGATTATTATCAACTTCTAATGTTGCAACACTAGTTGTATGGAAGTGAACTTTCTTTACATCTGAGCTACCCTGGAACAGATCTGCACCAGACAGCATAGCAAGAGAAATAGGAGAAAGTAAAGCATCTTCTACTGTGAAAGTAAGAGTTTTCTCACCTTCCCAAGAGATAAGACGTACATTACCTCTACCACCTTGTGCATACACTGTTGTAGTTGCTTGCTCAACTGAAGAAGTTGTAGCTGTATCAATATACAGAACCGGCTGACCAGGTTTGAACTGATATTTACCAATATTGGTAGGAGTCTTTGCTCTAAAGACAATATTCGCACATTCGCGTACACCAAACTTCATGGTTTATTTCCTCCTTATAGTTTTAATCTTCATCGTCATTGGATTGAAGGTCTCCCATCCAATCCTTTGCATCTTTTATTTTTTGCGCTCCCGCCATTTTAGCTTGGAACGTAAAGTCAAAGGTTTCTTTTAATTGGAACCTTTTAAACTCGTCAACTAATTGAAAAACAGAATATTGAGATAATTCATTTTTATCTTTTTGTTCACCAACTGCTAAAATACTCATATAACGTTCAAATATACTAGCTAAAGAACTATCTTGACCTCTTTCTTTTCTTAACTGTGCTAGATACTCTTTCTTTTTACGAAATTTCTCTACCAAAGCTCGAGCGCGGTCTCCGCCAGGATTATAATCCGTTTGTTCCTCACCATGCAGGTCTTCTAAACAAAACATGTCATAAATTATATCTGAGAATGAATCAAAATTATTTTTATCTATCATATAATTTTTCTTTTCTTCATCCATTAATATTATTGACTGAGGACTCATGAATATTTTATAGGTCGGAAAAATTAAAAATAAAACATCTTCAATACAACTTTTAATATGTTGTACTTCAACATTCTTTTCCATTATCATTGTCATAAGTATTTCAAAATTTGACAACTGCGATAAATCAAAATTGTCCTGAATTGCTTTATAATTTTTTGTTAAAGCATTTATACCTATAAAAAAATTACTTTCTTCACCTAATAAACCAATCTCTTTTATAGAAGGTTGGACAAGAGTAACTTGAGCTGCGGGAAATGGTATATTTGCTTTAGTATTTAATATTAATCTTGGAACAACAGGCTTGTGTCCATTACTCATTTACTAGATAATTCCTCTAATTTAGCATCATCTTCAGTGAAGTGAACTGCTTGATAGGATAAAGTATATCCCGCAAGCTCTGGATTTAAAACCAACTCCTGACATCCCAAGAATATAAACTCTCCAACTCCGGACAATTTATTAAAGTTTAAAATGCCATCTATATAACCCGCAATCATAAGAGGTCTTACTCGCAATCCATCTAATTCCCAATGATTAGTATGACAAATAATATCGAAATTAACCATGCAATCTCTAAAACGATTATTTACTCCATTAGTTGTAAAATTATCAAAAGAGATTAAAATATAAGATTTAATGTCTTCATGTTCGGGAAATTCAAGACGTGGAGTAAGTCTTATATATTGCTTATCTTTTAATGCCTTAATATCATATCCTCTTACGATTTCATCATATTTTGTAATATTAGGATCTAAACAATCCTTGTTATTAATAACTAAAAGTCGTTTTAACCAATTACTATATTGCTGACTTTCAACAAATAATTTATTCAAAATTAGTTCAACGTCTTTCTCACATGATAAAAATGAGGACTGAATAGGCGGTAACACCGCGTTTCTATGCATTTTTATCTTCTCCTTTTATCTCTTTATATAGATTTTACAACAACATGTTTAACAACTTTATCGTTGTAACAAATATCAAATGATCCTGTTTTTGCATTAGTAAGGCTAATAAATACAGTAGTATTTATTTTATCTTCATTAATTACTGCATCATCAATATGCGGGATAACTCCGCCTTTGCAATTGCTAACACTCCATGTTGCACCTGAAATATATGGTGTCATATATTTAATTTTACCATAAGCATAAGTGATAAAATCTTCATTTAATTCATGCTGTTCAGTAATTTCACTTTGAGCCTCTTGACTAATAACTTCAAAAGGATTCTCAAAATATTCTTGAACATACACAATAATAATATCATCAATAGCATTAGGTGCAACCGCCTGTACTTGCCAATTCTCTAACTCTCCAGATATATTAGGGATTTTAATTTCTTTAAATCTCTTGAAAAAATCTAAAGTATTTTCATCCCGTTTAAAATAAAGCGTTCTCGTATAATTTAATTCATTAAGAACTTCTTTATTTTTCCTTAACCAATCTAAAGTCTGCTGATTTTCGCCTACATTAGAAAACCAATATTTTTCTCCATTTATTTCAATAGGATAAGGATAACATTTTCTAACATCTGCTCTGAAGTAAGCCAATTCTTCAAGATACTGTAAAGTAATTAACCAGCGGGAATTGGTTTCCTTCCAAACAAAATTTTCTCCAGCCTTCACTGGCACGGTTACGGCGCCTTCAATCGTTTTTCCAATTTTTGGAGCATTTAGACAAATGTCCTCAAAAGGCACTGATAACATTTTTTGGTCAGCGTTGAAGGTTAATTTATCTGGATTCATTAAACATCTAAACTCTAATTGCGGTAATTGCTTAATTGGATCATCTGAATCTTTATCATAATTTGGATTATCTATAACCATCGTACCCGCTTGATAAGAATAAAGTAAAGCCTTTTTTAAACTATTTAATTTATCCTTTATCATTCGGTTCTGTTGCGGGCGCCCGCCTGCGTAATTAATGCGGGTTTTCATATTATCTAACGAGTTCATTCTTCAATTCGTTAAGTAGGGTTAAACATTCAAAGATAACTCTCCTATATAAAGGAAATTCTTTTTCATCTTTTAATGTAAATAACCCTTCTAATTTACAAAGTAGGATAAGTAATTCACTTTGCGAACCGAAACAAAGTCTATCCAAACCAACAAGCTCTTCTAAAATAGTTTCAAGTAATTTTTCCCACTCTCCACCCTCTTCCCGCATGGGAAGTAGTTTATAAGTAAGATTAATTAGTCTATTAAACGTTTTATCTAATGTAGAAGGATTTACTTCAATATCATATTTAATTATCATACCAGTAACCCTCCTCTTTCGGATCTTCTCCCGCAGGATCTTCATTACCCTTAGAGAATGGATATACAGGTGCTTCCATGATTGTATGCATTGTAGAACGATATTGACCATGAGAGTCTAATTTTCTACGCTTATATAATCGTTGAAGATGAAATCCTTTTCTTTCATATTCTTTTTTAAGACTTTGTA
>Ga0326511_10004548_pt1 | contig 11022 bp, 14 predicted proteins | sample 0_2496_0518_D_FD_203701 | JGI IMG/M metagenome (GOLD analysis project Ga0326511, IMG submission 203701) | Bovine rumen microbial communities from UC Davis, California, United States - 0_2496_0518 | ecosystem: Host-associated > Mammals > Digestive system > Stomach > Rumen | place: USA...
AAGATAACAATTTGTCTACTTTTGAAGGAAGGTATGTTGTAAATAACATTATTTCAGCAATTAGTGGTTTTATAAAAAATCCTACGGAAGAAGGCATTCCTAAATTAAAAGGGTTACATTTTTATAAATTACCAGGTAGCACGAAGGGCACTGGCTCAAAAACTCCTTATTGTTCTACTAAAATTTATTGTCCGCAAATAGATAAAAGTTTTAATAGCCAAAAAGAATGCGCTCAATATTTTTTAGAAAATAAATTATGGAGTGGTATAAAATTAAAAACAGCAAGACTTAGAATTAGTGATATAATTTGTGGAGTTTTTCCTGATTATAAAGGATATACTTTTCAAAAAATAGAAGAATAATAGATTAGACGCATACAACAAAATTATTTTAAAAATAACTGTCTATTTTGGATTTAGAAAAAGATATTTTTAAGGCGTCTAGGAAATTATATGCCGGTGTGGTGGAATAGGTAGACACAGCAGACTTTTTGTAGATTTTAGGACAAAATTAATTCAGTATGCCAAAACAACTTTCATATTATTATGAAAGGATGTGAAAATATATGCCAAAAATTGCAAAATGGCGTTAGCTATCAGAAGAAAAATTTGCTTAGTTAGTTATTGAAAGTCGTTCATTTTAGGATTTAGCACAAAAAATTGGATATGAAAAGACTGGTGGCGGGACATAGAGTTCTTTAAAATAGGCAGTTAAAGAACGAGGTCTTGATACATCTCATTTCTTGGGATAGGCTTGGAATAAAAATAATTATGATTATTCTTCTTTTACTAAAAACTAGCCTAAAAAAAATGGGAAAAATATTGCCAATCCTTTAATACATTTAAGAGGTCGTAAATGTGAAAATTGCGGGTTAGAAACTTGGTTAAATTAGCCTATTAATTTAGAGGTACATCATATCAATGGTGATAGAAGTGATAACTCATTAGAAAATCTTCAATTATTATGTCCAAATTGTCATTCATATACTGAAACCTTTTGTCGCAAAACTAAAAATGAAATGATACCTGAAGAAAAATACGTTGAAGCATTAAAAAATTCAAAAAATATTCACTAGGCATTAATAACCTTGGGATTAACAGCGGCCGCTGATAACTATACTAGAGCAAGAAATTTAATAGAAAAATATAATATAACCCATTTAATGTCTGATAAGTCTATATAAGAGCACTAGGATAGGAAACTTCCTGAGTGAATGCTCCCTAATTCGGTGAAAGTCCTTATAGGATAACGCCGAGCTAAATTGCGATAAAATCGTATAAATGTGTAGAGACTATATAGGAGCCTCCTAAGTCATTAGATATGGAGAAGACATAGTCCAGACTACAACATCATATAAAAAATTTTTGTGATGGCTATGGTAACATAGAGTAGTAAGAAAATCTGCTAGGTTTAAAGCCTGTACCGGTTCGAGTCCGGTCACCGGCACCAACGAGGGAAGAATTCCTCTTTTTTGGATGATAGCGAAAAAAACTGCGGCGGGTCAGTTTCATGCTTTTATAACCGCCTTTTCAAAAAGACACATACAGCAATTTTTATTGGTTAATTATTAGAAGCTGTAAACTTTGAAAAGAATGGGTTCAAATCCCAAAATGTGTCTTGTGTATGTTATATGCGCCTGTCGTATAACAGCTAGTATAACAGCCTTCCAAGCTGTAGGCGCGGGGCCAGCACCCGCTAGGCGCTCCAACCCTTAAAAGGGAAAACTAAATATAGTTTTCCCTTTTTTCTTTTCTAAAATAATTAAATTACAGTCTTGAAATAAGACCAAGAGAAAAAGGAGATTATAAAATGAATAATTTGTTAGATGCAATGAAGAAAGATAATAATTACACTTTGACCGCAAATGGCGCATTGGCGCATGAATCAACTCTTGACGCGGTCTATGACATGTTCGCTCTTGGTGGCGCATATCGTCAGCGTAATGACGCAGACATAATCTTTCTTTTTAAGAAAGCTTTTGATGAAGATCCTATTTATGCGCTTAAATGCCTTTTTTATCTAAGAGACATTAGAGGGGGCGGCCAAGGCGAGCGTCGTTTTTTCCGCCTGTGTATTAAGTGGCTTGCGCAAAACCATACTGCAGTAATTCGCCGCAATATTGAATTTATTCCTTTCTATGGGCGTTGGGATGACCTTTATAGTTTTGTTGGCACTCCTGTAGAAAAAGAAGCTTTCAATTTTATTAAGAAACAGCTTGCTATTGATGTGAAGAGTAAGACTCCTTCTCTCTTGGCCAAGTGGCTTAAGAGTGAAAACACCTCTAGCGCTGAGTCTCGTATTCTTGGCAGCATTACTCGTACTCATCTAAATATGTCTCATGCACAGTATAGAAAGACTCTTTCTATTTTGCGTAAGCGTATTAATGTTCTTGAACGCCTTATGAGTGCTAATGAATGGGATAAGATTGAATTTGATAAGATTCCTTCTAAGGCGGGCTTTATTTATAGAAATGCTTTCGCGCGCCACGATGTTGAGCGCATGAAGAAGGGCGCAGAACAGTCTTATGAAGATTTTGCTAAGGATACTACTACAAAGGTAAATGCTAAGACCCTTTATCCTTATGAAGTTGTATCTCAGGCTTTTAATTTGACTAAGAGCGATCGTTGGTGGGCGGATGATGAGATTGTTCCTTTTGATAATACTGAACGTCTTATGATTAATAAGTATTGGGATAATCTTAAGGACTATTTTAATGAGGCGACTTTGAATGCTCTGGCAGTAGTAGATACTTCTGGATCTATGTGGGGCACTGAAGCTTCTGCTCCTATTAATGTAGCTATCTCTTTGGGTCTTTATTGCGCAGATAAGGCTCAAGGCCCTTTCCATAATCATTATATTTCCTTTAGCCGGTATCCTCAGTTGATTGAAACTGAAGGTGTAGATTTTGTTGATAAGGTAAAGAGAATTTATACTACTAACCTTTGTGGAAATACTAACCTTGAGGCAGCTTTCGACCTTGTACTGGAGACTGCTAAGAAAAATCATTTGTCTCAGAGTGATATGCCGAAGAATATTATCGTTATTAGCGATATGCAAGTAGATGCCGCTCGAAGAAATTATTACGGGTACCGAGATAATACTTCTGTTAAGACCATGATGGAAAATATGCGTGATAGATGGCGTAGAGAAGGCTATCGTCTTCCTCGGCTTATCTATTGGAATGTGAATGCATCTAAGGATACTATCCTTGATGATGGCCCCGATGTTACTTATGTTTCTGGATTTAGCGCATCTATTTTCCAGCAAATTATGTCTAACAAGATCGGCATTGAGCTTATGCTTGATGTTTTGAACGATCCTCGTTATAAGGATATTCATTAAAATAAAAAGCGGGAGATTGATTCTCCCGCTTTTTTGATTTTTTATAAAATTTATGTTATAATATATATATAAAGTTAAAAAGGAGATCCAATATTATGAATGAACAAAGAGAAATGGTTATTAAAACTCTTGTAACTTATGGTTGTTCTACCGCTAATGATATTGTGCGGCTTGTCAAGCAAGAATATAATGTTTTGCTTACTCCGGCGAAGATCGCTGGAGCAATGAGACCGCTTATCGCCAGAGGCCTTGCCGCGAATGCCGACAATGGCAATGGCAAGAAAGTGTATTGGATTACCGAATATGGTAAGGAGGTTTTTATGTGAAAATTTTCATTTCTTCTCCAATGAGAGGTAAAACATATGAACAGCTAATCAATGAAAGAAAACAAATTATTAATAGTATTGAACCACTTATCCCAACAGACGTAGAATTTATAAATAGTATTATTAAGGATCCTATAGAACATCCGCCTCTCTGGTATCTAGGAACAGCTCTTCAAATGCTGTCTGGCGCCGATATGGCTGTATTCTCTAAAGGATGGGACAAAGCAAGAGGATGCCGTATAGAATATCAATGTGCAAAAGAATATGGCATCCCAACGTTGGAGATTAATTAATATGATAGAAAAATTTATTATTACTGGAGATACCCATGGTTCTCTTCAACGCTTTGAAAATTTAAATTATATAGAGCCTGATAAAATTGGTATTATTATTTTGGGAGACGCTGGTTTTAATTTCTGTTTAAATAAAAAAGATATTGGAACGAAAAATTATGCTAAATCCTTAGGCTATAATTTTTACTGCGTTCGAGGTAACCATGAAGCTAGACCAGGAGATATTCCTAATATGAAACTCATATGGGATAAAGAAGTCCTTGGCCCCATTTACTGCGAAGAAGAATTCCCTAATATACGCTATTTTTTAGATGGCGCAGAATATAAAATTAATGGTTTAAGAACTTTAGTTATTGGTGGTGCATATTCCGTAGATAAAGAGTATCGCCTTATGCGCACCGGTTTAACCGAAGAAACAAATAATCCAAAAGCTACTGGTTGGTTTTCTAATGAAATGCTTACTGAATATGAACAGGATTGCATTTATAATGCTTATAAAAATCAAAACTTTGATTTAATTTTAACTCATACTTGTCCTATCTCTTGGGAACCTACAGATTTATTTCTCCCAATGATTAACCAGAACAAAGTAAATAAATCTATGGAAAACTTCTTAGAAAAAATGCGGCAATGCATTACCTTTAAATATTGGTTTATGGGCCATTATCATGATGACCGCATTATCGCTCCAAAAGTAGAAATGTTCTATAGAGATATGGAAGATTTGGATTATATTTTATATCGTTGGGAAAAGTTTGATAAAGAAGATACTTTAGATTGGTGGTTAAAACTTGACCCGAAATTTAAAGAAAGGAATGATAAAGTTAATGTCCATGGTTTTTGATTTGCTTGAAAAAGAAAGAAAGCGACAAGAAAATTCCATTTAGCTTATTGCTTCAGAAAATTATGTAAGTGAAGATATTTTGCGGGCTTTGGGCTCTTGTGCAACAAATAAATATTCAGAAGGGTATCCTGGTAAGCGTTATTATGGCGGTTGTGAAGTCATTGATGAGATTGAAACTTATTGCCAACAAAAATGGCAAGAAGTTTTTAAAACTAATTATCATGTAAATGTACAGCCGCATAGTGGTTCTCAAGCGAATATGGCGGTTTATCTCGCAATGCTGCGGCCAGGGGATATTATCCTTTCTATGGATTTGTCTAATGGCGGCCATCTATCACACGGCTCACCAGTGAATTTTTCTGGGAAACTATATGACGTCCATTTTTATAACGTAGACGAAAATGGATTTATTGATTATAAAGATTTAGAAAATAAAATTAGAACTCTACAACCTAAATTGGTTATAGCTGGAGCAAGCGCATATTCTCGCTATATTAATTATAGTGGTATTAGAGATATTATTGATTTATATGCGCTTGAGACAAATGGAGAACGATACCCAATATTTATGGTCGATATGGCGCATGTAGCTGGACTCATTGCCGCAGGTGTACATCCTTCTCCTTTTGGCTACGCCGATATGATTACGACAACCACGCATAAAACTCTTAGAGGCCCCAGAGGCGCACTTATTTTTTGTAAGCCGGAATATGCTAAAAAAATTGATAGTGCAGTATTCCCTGGGACTCAAGGCGGTCCTCTTCAAAATGTAATTGCGGCCAAGGCGGTTTGCGCCGAAGAAGCTCTGCAGCCGCAGTTCCGCCAATACACGCAGGAGGTTGTGAGATGCTCAAAAGCCATGGCACGCCGCTTTGAACAACTGGGGTATAAAATAATTACTGGTGGTACTGATAACCATATGTTCCTTTTGGACCTTACCTCCAAGAATGTTACAGGACGCCAAGTACAAGAAGAATTAGATAAACATAATATCAATGTTAATAAAAATTGTATTCCTGGAGAAAAGCTTAGCCCACGGGAAGCTTCTGGTATTCGTATTGGCACTCCCGCCATGGTGACAAGAGGCTGGCATGAACAAGATTTTATTAATGCCGCAAATACAATTGATGAAATTATTAAAACAATTGCAAAATAATAGTAAGCCCTCTAGCTTCTAGAGGGCTTATTTGATTTTTTTAAAAAATTATGATATAATATTTATAGAAAATGAAAGAGAAAAAGAAAGGAATTGGTAATTATGTTAATTGATAAGCTCAAGAAAATTCATCAGGATGGCATTACGAAAAATGCTAAGAATAAAATTAATTATATTACTTATTATCTTAAAATCATTGCTAAACAAGGTTTTCATCAAATGAGTTTTAATTTTAAAAATATTGAAGACCCAGCAGTGGTTGATTTGATTGTGGCTTATTATACTAAAGAAGGCCTGGTTGTTAATTATAATGCCGCGAATAAAGCTCTTGATATTTCTTGGGAGGAATAATGAAATATTTTCTTGATTTTGAAGCTTCTCAATATGATGAAAGAATTATTTCTTTCGGCTGTGTAGATGAAAATGGCAGGAGCTTCTATTCTCTTGTGCGGCCCAAGCATGAAAGAACAATCACTTCTTTTATTACAAAACTTACAGGGCTAACTTATAGTATGCTTGCAAATGCACCAACCGCAGATGAGGTATTTACTTCATTTGGTTATTGGCTTGGAGAAAATGCTGAGAATGCTGAATTTTATGTTTATGGAAATAGAGATAAACATTTTGTGGTTCATACTAAAAGTGAACTTACTTCAACTTCAGCTTTACATATTTGTAACCTTTTAACAAACAAAATTATTGATTTTAATAAACGCGGTGTAGAAAAAAAATTTAATGAAAATCTTGCGCTTATCACAGTATTAGCATATTATAGACAAGCTCCTATTACATCACAGAAACATAATGCATTAGAAGATGCTTTTTGGCTTAGAGAAGTTTATTTCTTTATAGAAAGAGACCCCAATGAATATACAAAAGCATTTTCTGATAAATTAAGAATTAAATACCCTAAAGTTAAGATTGATAAAAAAGAAAAAGCTGATAGTGTAATTGTGGTGCGGAAAAAGACTAAAAGCGGTAACATTTGTTCTCCTGGACGCTCTTATGATTCTTTTGAAGATGCGGCAGAGGCTATTATTGATTATCGCAGAAAACATAATCGTATTGAATTATCTAAAAAAGAAGTTATTAAGTATATTATAAATGCAGCTGCTAATAATCAAGCTTTTAGCAATCATATGTTTGAAATTGAAAGGAGAAAGAATTAATTATGCCTGGTCGTAAAACTGGAACAACTAAAGCTCAAAATCAAATGTATGAATTTGAAACGTTGTCTGTTCTTTCTGAAAGCCCTAATGCTATGACAATTAGCGAAATCTGCGAAAAAAGCTTTACCTTAAATGGTATTACCCCGCAGAAGATGGCAAGAATTCTTAGTGAACTTGTTAATATGGGTTTGGTGCGCAAAACCCAGAGCCGCAGTAAAAAGCGCATGGTTTATATTGCTCAGAGCCAACTTGATGAGCAAGGAATTGTACTAGGGGATGATTAAAAATGAGTTTAAAAAGTTCTTGGGCATCACATTTATTGGCAACTAGTGTTTCTTGTGACACTGATATTAATAATAATTTTAATTATCCTACGTATACTCGTTTCACCAATTCAAATGTTACTTATTTAACATTTTCACAATGGAAAACTTTATATGATGCAGATATAGAAGGCTGGGGCATTGCTTATAAAGACCGCGAAAAAACAATCGCGCTTCCTTATTATCTTTTTCCAACTCATCAGCTTTCTACTGGTGTTATCTTAAGAGATAACAGTCATCCACAATTTATTAAATTTAAACAATATAAAGATTATAAACAATGGTATAAATTTTGGGAAAAGCTTGAAATTAGTGGAGAAGATAATGAAAACCTTCAAGAAATTTTAAGACTTATAACTGCTACTAAAAAAGTAGCAGAACGTAAACTTCTTTTAGCAGAGCAAGAACGCAAAAAAGATGAAATAAATAAATCTCAAAATGTTTTAAAAAAACTATTGGCAGAAAAAGGTGATACAAATGGCTGATGTAGTTATCAAAGACATGGAAATGCCGAATAAACGTGTCGCAGAACTGATGCGTATAGAACTGGCATGTGTCAGTCGTGAATGTGATAGACGTTGTGAGAATTGCGACCTTGTGCAAGATAGAGATGAATTGATTATGGTATTTAATGAGGTCATTAGAGTTCTAGAAACTGTAACAAATGCCATTCTTCTCCCTAAGGGACATGGGAGACTAGGCGATTTAGATGCTCTATATGAAATTGCAAAAACAAGATCGATGGGAATTTATGGCCCATGGAATGACCAGTGTATTATTACTGGGAATAATATCCTTAAAGCCCCCACTATCATACCAGCGGAAGGAAATAAATATGAACATTGAGTTGACTATTTATGAAGATTTCAACATTAGAAAAAAATTATTAGGCGAATATGAAAAGGGGCATTAAAATTAAAATGGAAAAAACATATCAAATTTCTGAAAGTGAGCTTATTGAATTAATCCACGACTTAATGAAACTTTGCGCTCTTGAAAATGGTGGGATTGATAATTGGTGTGGATATAGTGATTCAATTCAAAATTTTGAAGAAGCAAATGGCGGCGAGTTATATGAACTTGCTCAAAAAGAATTGGAAAATTATTCGGAGGTAAATTAAAAATGACTACTATGTGGCACAGAGATTATAGATGTGATGTTGATGTCTTTAAAATTTACACAGAAGGAAATTCAATTTTTGCGGTTTGTTTTGTTCCCGTTTTGGCCGGACAGCAAAACGGCCAGGGCTGGATGCGAGTAAAAATGTCCAAGCTTATTCCCTATCCTCACGCAGAAACTTATAAGACTGGTATGTCTAAAACTGAAAAGAATAAAATTAAATCTATGCTTACTCTTTCTTATGCGGAATGGACTTGTACCGATGGAAAAGTTTATGACCATCAACATCTTGAAGAAGCAATTCAGCATCAAAAAGAGTTGATAGAAAAAGCGGAAGAAAGTAGAGAGAATGACTGAGTGTCCGCATTGTCTTGAAACTGGAAACTCCTGCATCGTTAAGAAACTTGATCCAGATAATCAGGTTAAAGTTGAGGTCGTTGCCTGCAAAGAGCCGTATCTGATGGTTCGTTATTTTAATGATGGTTTGTTTACCCATTGGAGTCTTACAAGTTGGAGTGTCGGCATGCGAATTAAATATTGTCCAATGTGCGGGAGGAGGTTGACTGATGGCAACTAAGGAAGAATTATTCAAGGCGGTGCGGATGATTAAGGAACATTGCAAAAAGCAAACTGTCTGCATCAGAAGAAGCAAGTATGGAAATGAAAAATGCGTATTAGCCGGAATGCGCGGAGTGTGTGTTTGTTATGGAGCAAGCCCATTTGTCTGGCCCGATCCAAAGGAAGAAGACAACAAGGAATAATAATTGTTATTATAACAAGCATAATCGAAATAATTATATAAAATAATAGGAGTGATAAAAATGGCTGAACACGTTGGTTATATTGTAAAAATTAATGAACTCCATCCCCATTCTAATGCAGATCGACTTCAAATTGCTACTATTTTTAGCAATAATGTCATTGTAGATCTGACTACCCATATTGGCGATATTGGTATCTATTTCCCCATCGACCTTCAGCTTAGTGAAGAATATTGTGCTCAGAATAATTTGGTCCGCAAACTCGATGAAAATGGTAAAAATATTGGTGGCTATCTTGACCCCGATAAGCGTAACATTCGCGCTATGAAACTTCGTGGTGAAAAGTCTGAAGGACTTTTTATGCCTCTTGAGTCTTTGAAGTATACTGGTGTAACTAAATTTGAAGTTGGCGAAAAGATTGAAATGCTTAATGGGCATGAAATCTGTCATAAATATATCCCTAAGAGTGCGAAATCTATGTCCACAGGTAAGCAGGGGAATAAGACCCGCAAGCATACTGTTCCTATCGCGCCTCTGTTTGCCGAACACGCAGATACTGAACAGCTTGTATATAATATGGATGCATTTAAGCTTGGTGACCAAGTTGAAATTTCGCTCAAGGTACATGGTACGAGCGGTCGGACGGGCTATCTCCCCAAGTTTCAGGGCTATAATGATACTTTTGGTTGTAAAGCCAGCAATGCTTTCCGTAAACTATTTGCAAAAATGTTCCATTTCCAGGAACCAGAGCCTCGTCATAATGGAGAGCCTATCTATGATTGGGGTTATGTAACTGGTACTCGTCGTGTTGTTCTTGATGACTTTGAAGATGGCGGTTTCTATGGGAGCAATGCTTTCCGTGAGCCTCATGCCAAATTCTTTGAGGGTAAACTTTGGAAAGGTGAAACCGTATATTATGAAATTGTAGGTTTCACTACTGATGGAACTCCTATTATGCCTTCTGTTTCTAATAGTAAAATTTCTGATAAGAAATTTACTAAACAGTATGGTCCTACCACTGTTTTTTCCTATGGTTGCACTCCCGAAAGACAGGTAATAGAACATTATAACGAGGAAACTGAAGATACTGATATTACATGGACACCACAATCTGACTTCTATGTTTATCGTATGACAATGACAAATGAAGATGGTGATGTTGTTGAATATACTCCCGATTTCATGCGGTATCGTTGTGAGCAAATGGGCGCAAAATATGTTCCTGTCCTTTGGAAGGATTATGCTTTGCCACGTGGTGTAATTGAATATGATTGGGATGCTGGCGAATATGTAAAAGGTATTGCCGAAAAATATTATGATGGTCCTGATCCTATTGGTAAAACTCATGTGCGTGAGGGAGTTGTAATTCGTATTGTAAATCGTCCTAAGTTCTGTGCTTATAAGCATAAGAATTTTAGCTTTAAAGTTCTTTCGGGGCTTGCGGCTGACCTCGCCGCTGAGAGTGGCGCAACTGATACTATGGACGAAGATAGACTTGCTGAATTGTAATTTTGGACAAAAACAGTTTATCAATTCCCTCCAATTTTTATAATATATTGAAGGAGTTGATAAACTGTTATGTCATTACAAAAAATTTTTACAGAAAAAGAAAAAGAAGAAATAATCTATAAATATACCATAGAAAAAATAAGTTCTAAAAAACTTGGTCCCATGTATGGATGCTCTGA
>Ga0326511_10004549_pt1 | contig 11022 bp, 3 predicted proteins | sample 0_2496_0518_D_FD_203701 | JGI IMG/M metagenome (GOLD analysis project Ga0326511, IMG submission 203701) | Bovine rumen microbial communities from UC Davis, California, United States - 0_2496_0518 | ecosystem: Host-associated > Mammals > Digestive system > Stomach > Rumen | place: USA: California...
TTATGAAGAGCTGGAGAGCCGCGGCGACTTCAAGACGACGCTGGCCCTCATCAACGATCCGGATTTGTCGGAAACGAACTATCCGGAGATGCTCCGTCGCACGGGTAGCGTCACGCTGTTCGTGGCCGACGACGCCGCATGGTCGCGTTTCCTGCAGAAGCGCGGAGTCTCCTCGGTGGCCGAGCTCTCGAAGGCCGAGAAGAAGAACCTGCTCAAGGGCGCTATGATCAACAACGCGTACCTCATCGAACTGCTGAGCAACCGCCCGGGCGATCCCCCATCAGAGGGATTGTTCATGCGTCGTGAGTCCCGTCTGGACATCTCCGACTCCATCCCCGTGGCTCTGGCTTCTGAAATGCCTGTCGTGAATCCCGCACGTGTCACCTATGACGATTCCGGCAACGAAATCGTCACTGACTACTGGGCTGCTGTGCGCGGGCGCGATAAACTTTATTTATATAAGGACAACACCGTGCCGACGATGGTCCACTTCACCCCCGACTTCATGATGAGCAACGATATCCTGAAAGAGGATATCCAGAAGCTGACCAACGGCGAGTGCGAGGACGTGGACCGCAGCTACATCAACGGCCAACCCATCGCCAAGAACGACGGCCGCTGGCCTGAAAAGGATGTGAACCCCGACGGCTCGCCGAAGAAGTTCCTGCAGGACATCACCTGCCAGAACGGTTACATCCACGTCCTGGAGCAGGTGCCGGAGCCTCTGCCCAACATGGCTGAGATCATCCGCACGAAGCCCCAGTTCAGCATCTTCAGCTCCCTGCTGGAGCGCTACAGCTATCCTCAGTTCATCGGTACCCGCGAAATCAATGGCAAGGTGGACTCCATCTATGTCAAGCGCTACTTCAACGAAGGTAAGGAAGAGCGCGCGCTGAACACCGTCTCCGAGACGGATACCAAGCTCAGTGAGGTGCTGGTTTTGGATCCCGGATGGAATAACTACAGCGTCAACGCCACCAACCTTGTCGCCGGCAACGACGGTGCTGCCATCTTCGTGCCCACCGACGACTGGATGAAGTACTACCTCACCTCGGGTGACGGCCGTGCCATCGGTGCCAAATACGGCAACGACTGGGACAACGTGCCCGATGAGATCGTGATTCCCTTCCTCAACAACTGCATGAAGAGCAGCCTTATCTCCACCATCCCGAGCAAGTTCGAGAACGTGAAGAATACCGAGTCCGAGGCCATGGGCCTTTCAATCGACAAGGTGGACAGCTGCTTCATGGCCTGCAACGGCGTGGTATATCAGATGAACGCCGTGTACGTGGCGCCTGACCACCAGAGTGTGTTCTTCCCCGTGCGTCTGCGTCAGGATGAGGACCAGAGCATCATGTACCGCTTTATCTCCGACACCCGCTACAAGCCCGGTGGCGATGTGAAGTGGACTCAGAACTGGACGGGCTACGAGAACAAGGCTTATGTGAACTCCATGGCTTCGACCTACAGCTACCTGCTGCCGAAGGATCAGGCTTTCGGAGCCTTCATCGACCCGTTCTCCATCTACGAGCGCAAGCCCGCGGCCTACAAGTACTACGTGGATCCTTCGGACCAGTACTTCCCCGTCTCGGCCACGGTCTATGAGGCCGTGCTGGACTCCGCCACGATGACGTACACCCCCACGGAGACTGCCACCACCTTCCAGCCCCGCACGCATAACCTCTCGGGTGCCGACGGCGGTCTGGGTCTGATCAACAACCGCCTGACGGACTTCTTCGACAACCTCATCATCGTCCACGGACAGAAGGGTGCGCAGACCTTCCATGAGGGTCAGAGCATCTATCTGACCAAGGGCGGCAACCCCATCCAGGTGCGCTTCGAGGGCGGACAGGTGACGGGCATCGCCGGCAGTGCCCAGATGGAAGCCGGCACCTTCATCCCCATTGCCGACCGCTATGACCTGACGGAGAACGGCAACGGTATCTCCTACCTGCTCGACGAGCTGCCCACGACGACGCTGACGACCCCCTATGAGATCCTCAACGACTCCGTGAAGCATCCCGAGTTCCTGCCCTTTGCCGACTTGATGGCCAGCTCCTCCATCCTCAGTACCTCCGGTGACTTCGACGGCACACACGTCTGCATCGGACGCGCCCTGAACATCATGGGTAACTTCCACTACACCATCTACGTCCCCGCGGCCGAGAAGATCAATGAACTCGTGGCCGCCCACAAGCTGCCCTCGCTGGAGGAATACGACGGCTGGGCTGCCGTACTGGATTCCGCTGTGATGCTCAACCGCGACAGCCTGATGACCGATGAGGAGCTCGACTCCGTCCGCGCTCTGAAGGACTCCTGCCAGGCCATCATCCAGACGACCATCAACAACTTCATCCGCTACCACGTGCAGGACGGATCCGTCTATCTCGGCGGCGAGCAGGGACAGGGTGTCTATGAGACCGCCAGCTTCGACGACGCTTCCAGCCGATTCCGTCGTCTCACGGTCAACAACACCGGCTCCGCCATCACTGTGACTGATGCCAACGGCAAGACGGCCAACGTCGTTGTTTCCAGCAGCAACCTCGTAGCACGCCAGTATGTCTTCACCAAGGCTACTCGCTGGTACTACGTCACATCGCCCGTGGTCATTCACCTCATAGATGATGTCCTCCTCTATTCCAACGACCAGCTGCTGCCCGACGGCTTCCCCTACCCGGTGCCGCCCACGCGCAACTCGGTGAAACGCAAATAAAAAGGCCCGAAGATGAAAACACTAAGATATTACATAACGCTCAGCCTGTTGCTGGTCAGCACACTGGCTATGGCTCAGATTTCGCGCATCAGCGGTACCATCAGCGATGATATCGACGTACTGCCGGGCGCCAGTGTGGCAGAGGTCGATGCTTCGAACCGTGTCGTCAATGCCACCGTGACCGATATGAACGGTAACTTCGTGCTCCCCATCAAGAGCGCCAAGAACCAACTGCGCATCAGCTTCATGGGCTACAAGACCCAGCAGCTGCCTATCAACAAGAACGTCTTCAAGATCACGATGCAGGACGCCACCAAGACGATGAAGGAAGTGGTGAAGACGGCCAAGAAAAAGATGAAGACCTCTGGTCTGGCCATCCCCGAACGAGAAGTCAGCTTCTCCGCCCAGGGCATCTCAGCCAAGGAATTCGAAGGACTCGGCATCACCTCCGTGGACGAAGCCCTGCAGGGACGTATCGCCGGTCTGGATATCGTCATGAACTCCGGTGACCTCGGCAGCGGCACCTCCATGCGTCTGCGTGGTGCTACCACCGTGTCCACCCTGACGTCCAACGAACCGCTCATCGTCGTCAACGGCAACGTCTGGAGCGTCGATCTCTCTGACTTCGACGTGGCCACCGCCAACGACGAGAAGTTCGCTCAACTCCTGAACGTCAACACCGAGGACATCGAGGACATCAAGGTCCTGAAGGATGCTGCCGCAACGGCCATCTGGGGTTCGCAAGGTGCTAACGGTGTCATCGAAATCACCACCAAGCGTGGTCGCAAGGGCCCGCCCCGCGTGAACTACTCCGTGAAGATGACCATGACCCACCAGCCCGACGGCATCAAACTGCTGGACGGTGACCACTACACGATGCTCCTCAAGGAATCCTACTTCAACCCGCAGCAGCAGACCTACATCGGTCAGGTGCGCGAGCTGAACTACGACGAGACCTATTCCGAGTTCCTGATGTTCAACAAGAACACCGACTGGGTGGACCTCGTCAAGCAGAACGGTCTGCGCCAGAACCACTACATCACCATCGACGGTGGTGACGAGAAGACGCAGTTCCGCATCTCCGGCGGTTATGACCACGAGACCGGTACCATCATCGAGCAGAAGCTCAACCGCTTCACCACCCGTATGGCCCTGGACTACTCCGTCAACGACCGCATCACCATCAACTCCAACTTCTCGCTGACCTACACGAAGAACAACCGCAACTACGATGGTCTGCTCGGTATTGCCTACAAGAAGATGCCTAACCTCTCGCCCTACCGCTGGGAGTACGACGCCGAAGGCAACCCCTACAACACCGGCGACTACTACATCGTCCCGCGCTACGCCTTCACCGACTACGGACGGCTGACAGCTGCCCAGAGCGGCAACTTCAACGATCAGCGCGACCTCCACAACCCGCTGGCCAGCGCCAAGTTCGCCAAGAACGACCAGACGACCTACGACATCCAGCCCGAGCTGATCCTGAACTACAAGCTCCTGGGTCTGGACGACACTAAGCACCAGTTGAACTACCAGGGACGTGTGCTCGTGCAGGTGTACAACGAATACACCGACCAGAGTTTCCCCAGCTCCCTGATCACCAACAACTACTGGGATGCCGGAACAGGTTACAGCTTCTCCCGCAAGAACCTGGCCTTCACGACCACCCACACGCTGACCTTCCAGCCCCACTTCAACAACGAGGACCACTACCTCCAGGCCATGGGACGTTTCCAGCTCGTCAGCGGCAGTTCCAGCAACCAGAGCACCAACGTCAACCGCCTGCCCGCAGACCTCGAGTCCGTCACTTCCGGAGCTCACGTCACGGGAATGGGTAGCGGATTCAACGAGTGGCGCTCCCTCTACTACACCTTCTCCTCGCACTACAGCTACAAGAGCCGCTACATGGCCGACTTCTCCATGCGCGTGGACGCCACCACCCGTTTCGGACCAAACAACCGATGGGGTTACTTCCCCGCAATCTCCGGCCGATGGAACGTCATCGACGAGCCCTGGATGGAATGGGCACGCGAAAAGCTCAAGATCAGCATGCTCAGCGTGGCTCCTGGTTGGGGTCTCGTGGGTAACCCTCCCGGACAGGACTACCTCTACATGAACCGCTTCGCACAGGGCAGCCGCTACCTCGACCAGGTCAGCATGAACCCCAGCGGACTGAAGCTCACCGAGATGAAGTGGGAGAATATCTACACCTGGAACCTCGGTCTGCGTCTCCACTTCTTCGACGACCGCCTGAAGTTCGTGGTTGACCTCTACCGCCGCACCACCAAGGACATGCTCATGGCCAACGCCGGCATCCCTTCCAGCAACGGTTGGTCCGCCCTGACCTACAAGAATGTGGGCGACATGAAGAACGAAGGTTGGGAATTCCAGATCGATGGCGAACGCCTGCTCAAGAAGGGCAAGTTCTACATGGATGCCTACGTGAACTTCGCCAACAACCGCAATGTCATCACCGCCATGGATCCTCAGATCCTCGCCGGCCTGAACATCGACTGGACCGAGAACAACCGCAGCGTCCTCCAGCGCGTGCAGCTCAACAACCCCTTCGGCTCCATCTACGGATTCAAGTTTAAGGGCGTCTATATGTACAACTACGACACCGCCCGTCGAATCGTCCGCGAAGACAACCGCAGCAACAAGGCCAACGGCACCGCCGTGGACCGCCTGCAGGAGAACCTGAACAAGGGTTGGACCTATCCTATCGTGCTCAACGCCGACGGAACCTACGTCAAGGATGCGCAGGGCGACCCCATCCAGACGCGCTTCGCCTACAAGACCTCTTCCGGCAACGGCTATGCATTCAAGGGTGGCGACGCCATCTACGAAGATGTCAACAACGACGGTAACATCAACCAGCTCGACATCATGTACCTGGGCAACTCCCTGCCTCGTCTGACTGGTGGTTTCGGTTTCACGCTGCACTACGACCGCCTGGCCCTGCGTGCGAACTTCAACTATCGTATCGACTACGACATCCTGAACATGGCCCGCCTGGACATGGAATCCATGATCAGCAACAACAACCAGAGTGAAGCCGTCAACTACCGCTGGCGCAAGGAAGGTGACATCACCAGCATCCCGCGCGCTATGTTCGGTAACGGTTCGAACTACAACACGCTCATCAGCGACCGCTTCGTCGAGGATGGTACCTTCCTCCGTCTGAACTTCCTCCAGCTCAGCTACAGCTTCGACCCGAAGAAGCTGAAGAAATGGCACATGAGCACGCTCAGCTTCTACGCCAGCGCCAACAACCTCTTCTGCCTGACGAAGTACTCCGGTGTGGATCCCGAAATCGGCTACGGCGGCTACGGTGTCACCACCGACGGCTCCCAGACTCCGCGTTCGAAGTCCTACACCGTAGGTCTCACCATTGGTTTCTAACATCAAGCAAGATTTGAAGATATGAAACACCTATATAATAATATAAAGACAGCTGCACTGGCCGCGTGTGTCGGCCTGCTTGCAGCAGGATGTGCCGACTTCCTCGAGATTGAACCCCGCGACATCGTCACGGAGGACAACTTCTGGAACGAGAAGGCCGATATCGATCAGATGGTGGCCGGTTGCTATGCGTCCATGCAGAGCGAGGATTTCATCAATCGATGCATTGTCTGGGGAGAGCTCCGCAGCGACAACATCTTCCCCGGCAACAACGTGCAGAATGACAACTACGATCTTTACCAGTCGTTGCGCGAGAACCTGCTTTCCACAAACCAGTTCACCAACTGGAGCAGCTTCTACGCCGTCATCAACAAGTGCAACACCATCATCCGTATGGCTCCCGTGGTGAGCCAGAAGGACCCCTCCTACCGCGAGAGTGATGTCCGCGCCACCATCGCTGAGATGACGGCCCTGCGCTCACTCTGCTACTTCTACCTCATCCGTGCCTTTGAGGATGTGCCTTTCTACCGCGAGAGCGTGCAGCAGGAAGACGAGGTGCAATACCTCGCTCCCAGCAGCTTCAAGTATATCCTCGCGGAGATTATCAAGGATCTCGAGGCCGTCAAGAATGATGCCATCTCCCGCTATCCCGTCACCAGTCAGGACGCCATCGGCCAGCGCTACAATAGCAACTGCAACCGCATCACGCGCTACGGCATCGATGCTATGCTCTGCGACATGTACCTCTGGACCGGCGAGTGGGACAAGTGCATCGCCGCTGCCGAGGAGATTATGGCTCAGAAGGCTGCTGACTACAAGGAGTTCTATAGCACACAGACCTCCAGCAGCACCCTGTCCGAGACTCCTCGCGAGATGACACCAGCTCCCTACGGACGCGTGGCCTACCTCTACCAGAATCCCCGTCAGAACCAGAGCCAGGCCTTCAATGCCATCTTCGGCACCGGCAACAGCTTCGAGAGCATCTTCGAGCTCAGCTTCAACTGGAACAGCAATGCCACCAGCTACATCAAGAGCTCCACGCTGGCCAGCTACTATGGTACCGGAAACACCAATAACGCTCTGGGAGCAACGAACGCCGGAGCAGGATGGCTGACCGTGCGCCCCGACATCGTCTCCGATGTCAAGGCCAAGACCTTCAGCTACTTCCAGCACCAGTACGACCTCCGCTTCTACAACTCCATCGCTCCCGAAAGTAACGACTACGGTTCGGGCTACATCCGCAAACTCGTGGCCACCGATTTCCGTACCTCCACGGAGGGTGCCACCTCGGAAGTGCCCTTGACCGGAAGCTTCACCCTCGACCGCGAGTTCAACCGCAACTGGATCTTCTACCGCCTGACCGACGTCATGCTCATGGAGGCAGAAGCCCTGCTGCAGAAGGCCACCGACGAGACCTCCCAGGAGAACACCGAGCTCATGCACCGAGCCTTCGACCTCATCTACCTGGTCAACTTCCGCTCGCTTTCCGATGAGTCTCGCAAGCTGGCCACCAATGCTCCGGCCCTGGCCACTCGCGGTCTGATGATCACCTTCCTCCAGAAGGAACGCAACCGCGAACTCATGTTCGAAGGCAAGCGCTGGTTCGACCTTGTACGCTACGCCATGCGCGATGGTAAGACCGATATCATCCGCGCCAACGTGCCCTCCTCCAAGACCACCGGAGGCAGCGCCAGCGGAAACACCGGCTTCCCCAGCCTGGCACACCTCTTCTGGCCCTATAACAAGGAAGAGATGAAGGTGAACACCAACCTCGTCCAGAAGGCTATCTACAAGAACGAAGCCAGCGAAGGCATCGAAATGAATAAATAATATCAGCATAATAGAAGACTATGAAAAGGATAAATCACTATTTTACATGGTTGGCTGCAGTAGGAGCGCTGGCTGTGGGTGCCCTCTCAATGACTTCGTGCAATGACGACATCGCCACAGACGACCTCTACACCTACAAGGCTGAAATGCTCAGTGACTGGCTCCGCAACAACGAGGACTTCTCTGAGTTCGCAGCCATCGTGGAACGTGCCGGAAAGATGGATCTCTTCTCCACCTATGGCACCTATACCTGCTTCGCACCGACAAACGCTGCCGTGCGCGAGTACCTGCAGTCCCGAGGACTCTCCTCCGTGGACCAGCTCTCCGTTGAGGATTGCGACACCCTGGCCTGCACCGCCGTGCTCGACCGTATGTATTTCACCACCGAACTCGGTGAGGAACTCGCTCAGGCTGCCGACGACACTGACGCCAATGTCGAGAAGACCGCCTGGCTGCCCTCCACCAACCTCCTCGGACGCTACCTCAGCATCGAAGCCATGCCCATCACCGTGGAGCAGGAGCAGGCCGACGGTACCGTGCAGGAGGTGGAAGCCTACACCTACCGCATCAACAAGAGCGGCACCATCATCTACACCATGCAGAACGACTCCGTGGAGAACGGTGTCGTGCACCCCGTGGACGGACTCGTGGCCGCAACGTCCGAGACGCTGCCCATGCTGCTGAAGAACGACCCCAACGTCAGCCTCTTCTACCTTTGTCTGGAGATGACGGGCCTGACACAGCAGATGTACCGCATCAAGGATGCCAGCTATGATCCCTACTACTGGCGCGACGAGAAGAAGTTGGAACGCCCTGAGGGATACTGGACAGGTGCACAGTACGACTTCTGCCACGTTCCTCAGGAACGCCGCTTCGGCTACACCGCTTTCTGCGTGCCCGATAGCATCCTGGCCAACTACAGTCAGTACGCTGCCGAGACAGGCTGGAGCCGCGACATCAATTCCTGGGAGGATCTCTACGACTACGCTTGCTTCGTATATCCCGAAGGAGCAGGAGCCGACTATTATGGCAAAGATGCCGAGGCCCTGAAGGATCCCCGCAACCCCCTGTACAAGCTCATCGCATACCACCTGCTCAACCGCAAGGGTATGTACAACAAGCTCTACACCAACTGCTCCATCTACCACGCTCTGGTGAACTCCACCGAGTGGTACAGTACCATGAGCCCGCTGTCCACCCTGAAGGTGGAGCACATCGCAGCTACCGTCAACCGCTTCCGCGGCGACGCTAAGCCCAACACCCTGTACCTCAACCGTATGTACGACCCCTCACGCCCGGCTCTGACCAACCGCGGAGCCATCGTCAGTCCCTCTGTGGCCAAGGGCTACACGCAGGAGGCCATCAACGGTGTTTACTACTACATCGACCGCCTGATTGACTACGGCGCCAGGACCCACGAGCGCGTCTTCAACTCCCGTATGCGCATCGACCTCTACACCGTCTTCCCCGAACTGATGAACAACGACATGCGCACCTCCCGTACCTGGGGCAACTTGCCTACGGAAGATCCCAATGCCGACGCCAAGAACTACATCTTCCCTCCGGGTTACCTGGACAACGTGGAGCTCTCCGAGGACGGCGACTTCTTCTTGCAGAACAGCCGCAACTACTTCTGGAGCTACGAGGGCGATGAGCTGAACCTCCGCTCGGACAACGACTCCTACGACATCACCTTCAACCTGCCCAGTGTTCCCAGCGGTCAATACCAGATCCGTCTCGGCTTCTGCGCTATGGCCACTCGAGGTATCGCTCAGTTCTATGTTGACAATATTCCTCAGGGCATACCTCTCGATATGCGTAATACGGACGACGCTATCTTCGCACAGCGCATTGGTGGTTGGGTGTCCATCCCCGGAACGGGTACTCCCACAGGAACGGCCAAGGCCCGTATCGACCAGTCCAAGAAGGATATGCACAACCTTGGTTGGTACCACGGCCCGCGCTCCACACGCTATGTCAGCACGGGTGCCGGCAGCGTCAAGGACGACCTGCAACTGAGCACCAACAACTCCAGTGCTGCCTCGGAGGCTGCACGTAACCCCCGCAAGGTCATCTTCGAAGGTTACCTCGACGGAAACAAGCAGCATACCATGCGCATACGTTCCGTCATGGCCATCGGTGGTGCAGAGCTGATGCTCGACTATCTCGAGATTGTGCCGAAGAGCGTCTATGGCGTGGACAGCGAAGATGCTGCCGAGGACGACCTCTAACCAAAGCCTATACGCTGAAACAATGTATCTTTAACCCGAATTTCAATCAGCAATGAAAACATTCAGATATATAACCCTCTTGGCCACAGCCTTCCTGACGTCCGGCGCCATGGGACTTGTCTCCTGTGTCGACGAGTGGAACGACCACTACGAAGGCGATGGCAATGTGACGGCTGCCGACCAGCCATCGCTCTATGAGCTCATCAAGGCCGACGCCTCGCTCGCGGAGTTTGTCAGAGTGCTCGACAACACGGGCTACGACAAGGTCCTCGCAGGCAGCCAGGCACTCACCGTATGGGCTCCCACACTCACCCGTGAGCAGGCCGACAGCGTCATTGCCCTCTACAAGGCGCAGAAGCAGACCATCATCACCATGCCCGACGGCTCGCAGCGATACATCCAGGACAAGGACAACAAGGCCATCACCCAGTTCCTGCAGAACCACATGGCACTCTACGGACGCACCGTCTTTGAAGGCTATTCCGACTCGCTCCGACTCATGAACGGCAAGTACGTCATGCTCCACGAGAACGACTTCAACGGCATCAGCTTCAAGCGCAAGAACGTCGTCGCCAACAACGGCGTGCTCTACGTCCTCAGCGGGCTGCAGCCCTTCTCGCCCAGCGTGCGCGAGAGTCTGGCCCTCGATGCAGACCTCGACAGCGTGTCCAACTTCTATGAACTGCTGGATCAGTACAACCTCGACGAGGCATCCAGCGTCCAGCGCGGTATCGTGGACGGACGCATCGTCTATGCCGACTCCGTGCTGACGATGTCCAACCAGCTCTATCAGCTCGGATGGATCAACCGCGAGGACAGCTCCTACCTCTTTCTCGCTCCCAC
>Ga0326511_10004550_pt1 | contig 11020 bp, 6 predicted proteins | sample 0_2496_0518_D_FD_203701 | JGI IMG/M metagenome (GOLD analysis project Ga0326511, IMG submission 203701) | Bovine rumen microbial communities from UC Davis, California, United States - 0_2496_0518 | ecosystem: Host-associated > Mammals > Digestive system > Stomach > Rumen | place: USA: California...
ACAGCACTTTCTGACTGACCTGGGAATAGCGAGACGCATAGCCGATACGGTGGATGCTTACCCTGACATACCCGTGCTGGAAATAGGTCCTGGCATGGGCGTGATGACACAGTTTCTGATTACCAAGCCCAGACCATTCAAGGCGGTGGAGATAGACGAGGAGTCGGTGGAGTATCTAAACGGGAACTTTAACGGGAACGCTAACTGCCATGCGGATGAAAATAATAATAAAGAAAATGTTCCAGTTCCCGTTAACGTTCCCGTTAACAGCCACTGGCTAATTCAGGGTGACTTTCTGAAGATGGAACTTAATGAGGTGTTTGAGGGCAGGCAGTTTGTGCTGACAGGCAACTACCCTTATGATATCTCGTCGCAGATATTCTTTAAGATGCTGGACAATAAGGAGCTGATACCCTGCTGCACTGGCATGATACAGCGAGAGGTGGCACAGCGCATTGCTGCCAAACCAGGCAACAAGACCTATGGCATACTATCGGTGCTGATACAGGCATGGTATGATACGGAATACCTGTTTACGGTGGATGAGACGGTGTTTAACCCACCACCAAAGGTGAAGTCGGCTGTGATACGTATGACACGCAACAGTCGCAAAGATATAGGTTGCGACTGGGCACTCTTCAAACGTGTGGTGAAGGCTACCTTCAACCAGCGACGCAAGATGCTCCGAGGCAGTCTGAAGCAGCTGATAGCCGACCCTCTGACACTTGACCTGCCTGCCGACTTCCTTACCAAGCGACCAGAACAACTGACCCACGAAGAGTTTGTGGAACTGACTAACGCTGTGGCGAGGATGGATTCATAATTCATAATTCATAATTCATAATTTACAGTTCATAATTGAGAATCATAATTTTCAATTTTCAATTTTCAATTATAGATATGAAACAGACGTTATTATTATTAGCATTTGCCCTGTTAGGAGTTAACGGAGCAAATGCACAGCTCAGCGGAAAGCTGGGCAAGGTGGCTGATGCTGTTACATCGGCTACGGGTAATGCTTCGGCAAACGGAAAGAGTAGTGCACTGCAGAGCGTGGCGAACGTGATTTCAAGCAAACTGGTTCCAAGCAGCAAGCAGATTGTGGGCACATGGGCTTATCAGGAGCCTGCCGTGATGTTTACCAGCAAGAATGCACTGAAGAGCGCGGCTGGCAGCGTGGCAAGTGCAACGATAGAGAAGAAGCTGCAGTCATACCTGTCAAAGGTGGGCATAAAGAAGGGTAAGATGAGCATCACCTTCGATGACCAGAAGAAATTCAGCATAAAGCGCGGCTCAAAGGACGTGAAGACTGGAACCTACGCCATCAGCGACAACACCGTGACCCTGACCTTCAAGGGCAAGACACAGCCTTGCAAAGTGACTCCACAGCTGGACAACGGCACGCTGGTGATTGTGATGGACGCTACATCGCTCAAGAACTTCATGGGCACCGTAGCTGGTCAGATATCAAGCCTGTCAGCGGTCACCTCTCTGCTCAATGCCTATGACGGCATGAAGGTAGGACTGAGGCTGAGCAAGCAGTAGCTTGATTATAACGGGAACGGGTTCCGCGAAGCGCCTGAGCACCAACTGGAGCGCAAGAACGTTAACGTTAACCACCATGCGGATGAAACATATATTGAGGAAAAGTTCCCGTTAGCGTTAACGTTCCCGTAATAAAAAAAGCACCCCGCAGGGTGCTTTTTTTATTCTTCCTTCATTGCTTTTATCTTTTCTTTTGTCAGGTTGAGTTCATCGCGAAGTTTCTCGACCTTGCGGTTGAGCTCGTCGATAAGGCTGTTGCCCTTCTTGCTTGACGAGGTGAGGAAGAGCAGGTTGTTTTCGTAGGTCTCGAGTTCCTGCTTCATGTCGTTGTAGCGACGCTGCATCTTCTGACGCTCGGTCTCTACAGCATTCTCGCCTCGCTTAGCCACCTCCTTGAGGTTATCCTTGAAGGCATTGAGGCGACGGCTGGCACGAGACTTATTGAGCTTCTTATAGAGTATGTCGAGAGTGTCGTGATATTCACGGAAGAGCTGATCCTTCTCCTTGAAAGGCACATGACCTATCTGGTTATACTCCTCAGTGAGTGCCTGGAGTTCAGTCTGCAGGTCTTCTACCTCAGCATCGATGAGAGCCTTGAGCTTCTCAACGATGGACTGCTTCTTCTGCAGGTTCTCCTGCTGCTCGGTGCGCACTCCTGAACCAGCCTGATTGCGAGCCTCGAAGAACTTGTCGCAGGCAGCACGGAAGTCGGTCCAGAGCTGGTCGCCCACCTTACGAGGGGTCATACCTATCTCTTTCCATTCCTTCTGAAGCTGTATGAGTTTGTCGGCTGTAGCCTTCCACTCCGTGCTCTCAGCCAGTTCCTGAGCCTTCTTCACTATCTCCTCCTTCTTGGCTATATTCTCGGCATAGAGGGTCTTGAGTTGCTGATAGAACTCATTCTTAGCCGTAAAGAACTGGTCGCAAGCCGTGCGGAAACGCTCGAATATCTTGACATTCATAGCCTTAGGAGCGAAACCTATGGTCTTCCACTCAGCCTGTATGCCTATTATCTCCTTAGCCTTAGCCTCCCATTCAGCAGCCGTCTTGAGGGCATCGGTGGCTATCAGCTCTACCTTGTCGCAGAGTTCGCTCTTCTTCTGCAGGTTCTCCTCTTCCTGCTTGTGGAGAGCCTCGAAGTGGTCGGCATGACGCTTGTTGACCACTGTACTTGCCTGCTTGAAGCGAGTCCATATCTCTTCACGCAGTTCCTTAGCCACAGGACCAATCTCGCGGAACTGGTTGTGGAGCTCCTGCAACTGGTGGAAGGCGCTTACCACATCCTCCTCGTCGGCAAGCTTCTCAGCAGCCTCGCAGAGGGCTGTCTTAGCCTCGAGGTTCTTCTTGAAGTCGTACTCACGAGCCTCGAAATTCATCTTGAGCAGGTCATAGAACTGCTCCTGAACGAGTTTGTAGTTATTCCACAGCTCGGTGGCATTCTCGGCAGGCACTGCCTTGAGAGTCTTCCACTCCTCCTGCATAGCCTTCACCTCCTGATAGTGGTTGCTTGCCTCCTCAGGACTGGTAGCAAAGGATTTTATCTTATCAATGATTTCCTGCTTACGCTTCAGGTTCTGCTGTTTCTCTGCCTCCAGTTTCTGTGCCTCAGCCTGCTTGCGCTCCTTGATGAGTGCCATCTCAGCCTTGAATTCTTCTTCAGTGGGGTCAGGGAGTGCTACATACTGCATTGGGTCGCCACCACCCTCGATGAAAGCCTTCTGGGCTGCTTCGCGCTCCTGACTGAGCAGATAATAGTAAGCAGTCTTGAGGTGGTCGGTCTCTGCCTTAGTGATTTCTTCCTCGCCGTGGGCAAGTTCCTTAATGCGGTTGAGCACTTCTTCCTTAGTAGCGTAAAGGCGTTTTTCGAGCGCCATGTCTTGAGAGTCCATCATTGTTTTTTTTAGTTTAATGAATCGATGAAGTTAATAATACGAGGGGCTTCTTTTTGCCCCGAATTGCTTGCAAAAGTAAATAAAAGAATCGAGTCTGCCAAACTTTTACGGAAAAATTCTTGTGTTTCAAAATATTTTTACTAATTTTGCAAGCAGACTAAAAGTATTTAATAAAACCGAGAGAACGCTATGGGAACCAAATTCGTGACGATGGGCGAGATAATGCTGCGCATGACACGCCCTAACTTTCAACGAGTAATTCAAGGACGCACCTTCGACGGATACTACGGTGGCAGCGAAGCCAACGTAGCAGTGTCGCTGTCAATGATGGGTGACGAGGTGGACTATATCACACGTCTGCCAAACAACAACCTGGGTAATGACTGTAGGAACGAGTTGAGAAAATACAACGTAGGTACAGACAACATCATCTGGGGTGGTACACGACTGGGCAAATACTTCTTTGAGCAGGCTGCATCAGTGCGTAGCTCAAGCATATACTATGACCGTGACCACTCATCGCTCATGTCACTACGTTCACACATGATATACTGGCCTGACATACTGAAGGATGCGCAGGCGTTCCACTGGTCAGGCATCTCATGCGCCCTGTCGGAGAGTGCAAGCGACGCCACACTGGAGGGACTGGACGAGGCTCTACGCGCGGGCATACATACCTCTTTTGATATAAACTACCGCAAGAACCTGTGGAAATATGGCATGGAGGCTATGGACGTGCTGGTGCCAGCAGCCAAGCGTTGCCACATAATATTCGGCGACACAGCAGAGATGCAGATGCTCGTGGGACAGAAGCTGCCTCCGTTCAATGCTACATCCATTGATTACGAGATGGACATACCAGCCTACGAGAAATTCTTTGAGGCTGCACAGAACAAATATCCTAACTGTCGCCACTTTGTGATGGCTATACGCAACGTGGTGAGTGCCAACCACCACTTCCTGACAGGTATGACATTCTCTGACGGCAAACTCTACCACACAGGTATCATAGAGATAGAGCCAGTGCTCGACCCAATGGGTGTGGGCGATGCCTTCATTGCTGCATTCCTACATGCACACTTCCGCTGGAGAGGTAAGCACCAGAAGCAGCTGGACTATGCCCTCACTGCCAGTGCAATGAAGAACACCATCATGGGCGACTTCAACCTGCTCTCTGAACAGGAGGTGATAGACGCAGGCAACGAGTTCTTTAAGAAGGGCATATTCAAGGAGGCTATAGCACCTATACTGATATAAGACATATTTTTCTCAATATCCATAAATTTTCTCATGGAGTGTCAGAGAAGTAATTCTATGGCACTCCTTTTTTTGTATTTTTTTACGTTTTATTTGGTGTTTTGCTCTTTTATTTGTAATTTTGCACCCCGTAAGAGGTTAACCCGATGAGGGTTATTAAAATGGGAATGGGGTGAGAATCCCCAACTGTCCCGCAGCGGTGTGTTGCACACAACAGCTTGCCACTCTGATTATGAAAAGCCACTGGGCACTTTGTCCTGGGAAGGCTGATGGCAAGAACAACGAGTCCGAAGACCTGCCTCTGAATCTCAAAATGAACGTTTGCAATCCTCGTGGGTTAGGTATGCTACGGAAAGTATTTTTTCATAACATAATAATGGTGCTGGCGGTATGGTGTGCCAGCATGTGTCCTTGTTATGCACAGGGCGTAATCTCCTCTGAACTGGAGGGGATAGAGGTGGTGTCGCACCAGACGTTTAAGGACGTGATACCATCACAGACGCTGACGGGCAAGGAACTGGAGAAGCTGAACTCACTGAGTGTGGCTGATGCTTTGCGCTATTTCTCTGGTCTGCAGATAAAGGACTACGGAGGCGTGGGAGGCATAAAGACGGTGAACATACGCTCTATGGGTTCGCAGCATTTGGGTGTGTATTATGATGGCATTGAGTTGGGTAATGCGCAGAACGGACAGATAGACTTAGGACAATTCTCATTAGACAACGTAGAGGAAATATCGCTATACAACGGACAGAAGAGTTCGCTGATGCAGACAGCCTCTGACTATGGAAATGCGGGTTCGGTATATATAAGGACTAGGCGTCCATCATTCATAGCAGGAAAGCGTGACAACTTCAGGGCGAAGGTGAAATATGGCATCAGCAATATGCTACAATTAGGAGCATTGTGGGAACATAAGTTCTCTAATCGCCTGAGTGCCTCCTTCAACCTTGGAACGCTGACGAGCGACGGACGATACGAGTTCAGGTATAAGCGTAGTAACTATGACGGCTCAACAGCCTACGACACCACTGCCGTAAGACAGAACGGCGACGTGCAGACCATACGCCTTGAGGGTAACCTGCACGGACTGATAGAGCGAGGTTCGTGGACGGCTAAGGTGTATCACTACCAGTCGAACAGGGGCATACCTGGTGCGATAGTAAATAATGTATGGCGCAGAGGGGAGAGACAGGTGGACTGCAACACCTTTGTGCAAGGGGCTTACCAGAAAGACGTGAGTTGGATGTACTCTTTCCGCGTGTTGGGCAAATATGCCAACTACTACACCCACTACATGAATAAGGATGAGACAACCAAGATGGCTGACGACAGATACAGGCAGCAGGAGGCGTATGCCAGCACCACCCACGCCCTGCAACTGACCCAGTGGCTGAGTGCCTCGATGGCTTACGACGTGAGGTGGTCGAAACTGAAGTCGGATGTGTATGGCTGTCCGCAACCCTACAGATGGACACACATGGTGAGCCTTGCCACATCCCTGTCGCTGAACCGTTTTAATGCACAGGCTTCGATACTGTATAACAACGCTAAGGACTACGGCGAGCAGTCGGCTACTGGCGTAACTCCTGTGGGGGTGAATATGAAGGTGAGCCGTTTCACTCCAGCCCTGTTCCTTAACTACTATCTGCTGAAGGACAAATCGCTGAGTGTGCGAGGATTCATAAAGAACAATTTTCGTATGCCTACCTTCAACGACCTCTATTATACTGATGTGGGCAATGCAAACCTCAAACCCGAGAAGGCTGTGCAGTATGATTTGGGAATAAGCCTCTCCCCAACCCTCTCCTACAAGAAAGGGAGTAAAGTTGCTTTGCGTGACCTTACCATCGCGGCTGATGTGTATTACAACACCATAGACGACAAGATTGTGGCTTACCCCAAGGGACAGCAGTTCCGCTGGACGATGATGAATCTGGGCAAGGTGCACATAACAGGACTGGACGTAGAGGCTGCTACCCACTTGAAAGTATATGAGGCTGTGGTGGGAGTAAGGTTGCAATACACCTATCAGAAGGCTATCGACGTGACAGACCCATCAACATCATACTATAAGCACCAGATACCATACATACCTAAGCACAGCGGTTCGGCTATAGTGGATGCAGAGTGGAAGGGGTTCACCTTTACCTATTCGTTCATCTACACAGGCGAGCGCTACAACGAACAGGAGAACATACAATATAACTATATGCAACCCTGGTACACGTCGGATGTGGCTATGAGTTACCGTTTCCCAATAAAAAAGACACAACTCAGGGCTACGTTTGAAATCAACAACCTCTTCTCACAGGACTATGACGTGATACTCAATTACCCTATGCCGAAAAGAAACTATGCGATATCTCTCGACGTTAATATTTAGCCTTTCAGTGATACTCCTCGCATCATGTCGTGATGATGAATACATCACCTACATGCAAGACAATATCGTTGGTCCCACCACAGAGGGGGAGGTCAACGGTATGTACCTGCTGTGCGAGGGAAACATGGGTAGCAACAAGGCGACGATAGACTATGTGGACTTGTCGAATCCTGACGGCAACATACACTATCAGCGTAATATCTATGCCTCACGAAACCCTAATACCGTAAAGGAGTTGGGCGATGTAGGCAACGACATACAAGTGTACGGTCAGCAGTTGTGGATTGTGGTAAACTGTTCTAACAAGGTGGAGGTGTGCTCAAGCAGTTCGTGCCGACGAATAGGACAGGTGGACATTCCCAACTGTCGCTATGTAACCTTCCACGATGGCTATGCCTATATCTCTTCTTATGCAGGACCTGTGCAGGTGGACGAGAATGCTCAGATAGGCAGGGTGTATAAGGTGGACACCAAGACGCTGAAGATAGTGGGCTATGTGGATGTGGGTTACCAGCCCGAAGAACTGACGGTGGTGGGCAAGAAACTCTATGTGGCTAACTCGGGCGGCTATCGTGTTCCTAACTACGACCGAACCGTAAGCGTTATCGACCTTGAAACATTCAAGGAAGAACGTAAGATAGACGTAGCAGTAAACCTGCACTCTATCAGAGCCGACAAATACGGACAGCTGTGGGTGAGTTCGCGAGGCAACTATAATGATATCTCACCAAGACTATACTACCTGAAGCGTGACACCAACGGCGATATGCAGGTGGCGGGCTCTTTCGACGTTGCGGCAAGCAATATGGATATTGTGGGCGACTCCTTATATTATATAGGTACGGCATGGAACAACCAGACGAGTTCAAACACCATACGAATGGGACTCATAAACGTGAGAGAATACAAGGAGATAGAAAACACCCTGTTTGAGTCGGCTGAGGCTAAGGGCATCACCCTGCCATACGGCATAAAGGTGAACCCTTACACAAAGGATTTCTACCTTATGGATGCCAAGAACTACGTTTCGTCTGGCGAATTGCTGCACTTCAAGAAGGATGGAACATTCGAATGGAAACAGTGGACAGGCGACATACCATCGAGAGCGGCATTCGTGACTGACGGAGAATCTGGTGGTGACGAACCCTATTCACCTGACTATGACGGTACGAACCCCTACATAGCTGCAGTGGACGAGTATGTGCCTGCTCCAGGACAATTTGTCAACACTATGCCTCAGTATGAGGATGGTGACGATGCAGCTGCTATGGCGCAGAAATGTACGGAGGCTTTAGCTAACGACAAAGGCGGAATGGTGAGTTTGGGTGGATATGGTGGTTATATCACCTTCCACTTTGACCACTCTGTGAAGAATATTCCTGGCGAATATGACCTGTTGATAAAGGGTAATGCCTTTGATGGCAATAGTGAACCAGGCATCGTGATGGTGTCGCAAGACCTTAACGGCAACGGACTGCCTGACGACGAGTGGTATGAACTCTCTGGTTCTGCGGATGTAGATTGCCCAGATCAGGTGACATACGGCTACGAGATAACCTACACCTATGCTCCTATGCAGAATGTGCCTTGGACTGACAGCAAAGGCAGAAGCGGAACTATAGAGCGTAACAGTTTTCATCAGCAGGAGTATTTCCCACAGTGGCTGACAGACCAACCACTGAAGTTTAAGGGTACTCTGTTGCCAACAAACGCTCATCAAAAGAGTGGAACATGGATACTCGATGCCTTCCGATATGGCTATGCTGACAACCTCCCAAACAGCAACAAGGAAGGGTGCTCGTTTAAGATAGACTGGGCAGTGGATTTGACCACTCGTCAGACAATAAACCTCGAATCCATCGACTTTATCAGGGTATATAACGCCATGAACCAGCAACTGAGTGGCATAGGCGAAACCTCTACTGAGATAACAGGTGCGATAGACCTGCACATGGAGAAGAAATAACATTCATAACTCATATTAAAACCAATTAAAAAACAAACAGACAATGAAAAAGATTTACTTATCAATGATCGTGGCATTAGCAGCAGTTGCTGTAAATGCAGAAGACACAACTGTAGATTTTGAGGACATTAACCTCGCAGAAAATTCATTCGATAACGGCTCTGCTGGAAATGGAGATTTCAAGTCAGGTGGCTACAGCTTCTATAACGAGTACCATGCTGATTATGGAGGTTACTACTATGGTTTTACTATCTCTACACAGACTTCTACTGCCTATAAAGCACTCACTGACCAGTACAACTCATGTGTAGGTTTTGGTGCAGATGGTTCAAAAACTTATTCTGTATGCTATTTCTCAACATGGGGAGCATCACCTGTAAGTATCAAGAATACTAATGGCAACACTTTCTCTCCTAAGTCTATTGCTGTAACCAATGCCGCTTACGCATTTAACAGTATGCGCTTTGGAGACACCTATGCAAAGAAGTTTACTGAAACAGACTACTTCACTCTTTCTTTCATAGGTTATAAGGATAATGCTGAGACTAATACTGTCACTGTAGATTTGGCAAAAGAGGGTATGGCTCTTTTCACATGGAAGACTATCGACCTGAGCGAATTAGGAGAGGTTGACGAGATTCGCTTCTCTATGGTAAGTTCAGATCCCGATACCTATGGTGGTTACAATACACCTATGTATTTCTGTATCGACAATTTCGTAACAGAGACTTCTACTACACCTGTAAACTCTGTAGCGGCAACAATCAATAGCGTTAAAGCTGTAGGACTGTACTCTGCTGACGGTCAAGAGTTGACTTCATTTAACAAAGGTGTAAATATACTGAAGATGTCTGACGGAAGCGCTCAGAAAATTTTCAAGTAAACTTTAATGCGTAATTTTTGTATTTTCCTGATAATTGCGGTGCTTTCTGCCCTTGCCTCGTGCACGGGTGGAGGCACTGCTTCTTTTTCGGAAGAGAACATAGAGCTCAGCTATGCCAAACTGATAGAAATAAGGCAGGGCGACGGATATGTGGTTGCTGATGTATGGAATCCCTGGAAGGAGGATGGCAGCAAGAAAGAGAAAGACGATAAGGTGCTGTTGCATCGCTATGTCTTAGTGCCAAGCGATGGAGAGATGCCAGAAAATCTTCCCCAAGGCGAACTGATTCGCACACCATTGAAGAAGTCTGTGGTATATACCTCTGTGCACACCAGTTTGTTCGATGAATTGGGCAATTATGATGCCATCAAGGGTGTGTGCGACAAGGAATATATGTATCTGGACAAGATACGTAAGGATGTGGCTGAGGGCAAGATAACAGACTGCGGACTGGGCACTAATCCTGACATTGAGCGAATCATAGAACTGAATCCTGATGCCATACTCCTGTCACCATTCGAGAATGCTGGCACATACGGCAAGTTGGGCAAGCTGGGCATTCCCATCATAGAGTGTGCCGACTATATGGAGAACAGTGCCTTAGGCAGAGCCGAGTGGGTGAGATTCTATGGTATGCTGATAGGCAAGGAGAAAGAGGCTGACAGCCTGTTTAACGCTGTGGAGGCAGACTATAACGCTACTAAGGCTTTGGTGAAGAATGCCAAGAACAGACCTACTGCCATAACTGAAAAGAAATACGGCTCTACATGGTATGTGGCTGGTGCTCTGAGTACGGTGGGCGGACTGCTCTCTGATGCTGGTGCCGACTATGTATTCTACGACGAAAAGGTGTCAGGCAGTGTGCCTATGGCACCAGAGGTGGTGTTTGACAGAGCCCAGCAGGCAGACGTATGGATTTTTAAGTATAACCAGGCGGTGGACATAACCAGCGACCAACTGGCAGCAGAATGGGGTAACTACTCAAAGATGAAGGCTTTTAAGCAGGGAAATGTGTATCAGTGCAACCTCAGTCTTGTGCCTTACTATGAAGAAACACCTTTTCACCCCAACATACTGCTGAAGGACTATGT
>Ga0326511_10004552_pt1 | contig 11018 bp, 10 predicted proteins | sample 0_2496_0518_D_FD_203701 | JGI IMG/M metagenome (GOLD analysis project Ga0326511, IMG submission 203701) | Bovine rumen microbial communities from UC Davis, California, United States - 0_2496_0518 | ecosystem: Host-associated > Mammals > Digestive system > Stomach > Rumen | place: USA...
TATTAAAGGAAACTTTATGAAAGGATATTCTTGTCCATCTGATGCATATATGGATGCTATTACAGGACGAGATGCACAGATTCTTAAGCATATTACTGTTCGAGATTCTGGATATCTTTCAAGAAAGATCAATTTGGATAATCTTAATACGACTATTGATTATAATGTAAAAGATTGTGGAACAACACATACGATCAGTTATTTTGTTGAAACTGAAGATCATTTGCAATCTATCGATTTGAAATATATTGTAAAAGATAATGGTAAACTTTATTTAGTTCATGCAAGTAAAGATACTGATTTGATAGGCCAGACAGTAAGACTTAGAAGTCATATTGTATGTGCTCTTGAACACGGTAAAGTTTGTATGACTTGTTTTGGCGAAAAGGCTAAACGATTAAAAGGAACAAATATTGGTGGTCTTCCTGCTATCAAATTTGCTAATCCTATTTCTAAACGCCTTATGCGTGCTAAACACTTTACTACAGCAAATTCTGTAGATGTTAAATCTGAATTCTTGAATAAATATTTTAATGAAGAAGGAAGAAAACTTTATTTCAAACCTGAAATGAAAAATAAAGATGTTTTTATTTGTGTAGATCGTGATATTATTGAAGATATTGCATCTGGTGCAACAGATACGGAAGACGAATTGATTGATTCATCATCACCAATTGAATCAATTGTAATTCAGGATGGTGATGATAGATATACAATTGAATGTGAAGGACTTTTCTTGGTATTAACAGATGAAGTTCTTGAAGAGACAAATAAATTTGTTATGGGATATGATTCTGAAGAAGCTATGATCCCAGTAAGTAAATTTGATAATGATGTTCCATTCTTTAATATGATTGTAGTTTCTGAAGCAGTACAGCTTTATTTGAAACAAATCAAAAGAATTATCGATTCATCTAAATCTAAAACATATTCTACACCAGATGCTTTAATGAAAGATATTTCTGATGTATTGATTGATATGGGTATTGCTGGTACTTCAAGTATTAATATCGAAACTCTTATTTATCAAATGGTAAGAAATAATGATAAATTATATGAAAGACCAGATTTCAGTAAATCAACACCTGATAAAACAATTATTCCATTATCATCTTCAATATCAAATAGTGATATCTACACAGCATTTGGTTTTGAGAAGATTAAACAACAAGTTACAAATGTAGATTCATTCTTAAAGAAAGGAACTGGAATTTATGATCCTTTATTTAAAGTTCATAAAGCAGATTATCTTATTCCGGTAGAAAAATCGACAATTCTCAAAGCATTATCTAAATAAAACAAGGAGGTACAAATGAGAAGAACTTTGTATGTGTATAGAAGTAGATTAGCATTGGTACCTTATTCGCTTGGAGAATCTAGAACATTAGAAAAGAAATTATCTATATATGATTATAATTCTGGGAAATATACAATGTGTCTTTATAAATATGATAAAGACGAAAAAACATTGTATATTCCCAAAGGATTCTCTAAAGATGAAACATTAAACATATTAGCTACAGACACTATTGTTGAAATAGATGTTGTAGATAAGACAAATGAAACTAAAGAAGGAAGAGATATAGAATTAATCATGAAACCTGGAAAGGGAGCTCGTGATGAGCATCAGATAAATTCTATATCCTTCTTATTGGAAAAAGATACTAAACAGCAAAGATTTTTAAATATCGATACTGGATTTGGTAAAACATTTTGTACTATTAAAGCTATTTCCATGATTGGAAAAGCTGCTATGATTGTAATGGCAAATAGTAATCTTATGAAACAATGGATAAATTCTTTTAAAGATTTTACCAATATAAAAGATCATGAGATATGTATTATATCTGGTAGAGATACTGTAGAAAAAGCTATTAAAACTAAAGAGAAAGCAAAGATTTATATCTGTTCTACACAAACAATGGCTATTATGTCAGAAGAAAATAAACTTCAAGAGTTTATCGATTCGTGTGGTATAGGTATTAAAGTAATTGATGAAGCACACGAAATGATGACTGCAGTAGTAGCAATTGATTTAGGATGTGATGTTTATATCAATTTCTACTTAACTGCTACACCAGAAAGATCAGATACTAGAGAAGCTTTACTCTATCTACGTATTACAAAAACTTTCTTAAAATTTGGTGGTTATACTGCAGATATAATGCAATATGTACATGTAAAAAATGTATATATCAATACATATCCATCTCCGTGGCATAAAAGGATTTGTAATACAAGACAAGGATTTTCTGCTGTTTTGTATGAAAAATTTATATTTAAAAATGATAGAAAAAAGACATTCTTTTATTTAATTTGTAAGTATGTATGTTCAAAAATATTATCAAATGATCCTGAAGCAAAAATACTAATAGTATTAAGTATCAGAGATAGTATTAATGAAATAGCAAGATTGTTTTCTACTAATGATCATATCAAATGTGGTATTTTTACAAATGATACGGATCCAGATAAGAAAGCAAAGCAATTAAATCGAAATATAATTTTAAGTACACTCAAAAGTTCTGGTGCGGGTATGGATATTAAAAATCTTAGATGTATAATTAACTTTGTACCATTTAAGAGTACTGTACTTTTACATCAGTTAATGGGTCGTCTTAGATATATAGAAGGAAAAGCATTATTCTATTTTAATATAGTAGATGATGGGTTCGAAAATATTACTAGACAAAATATAAAACGACAATATTTCTTCAGAAGTAAAGCCGCAGATATAAAAAACATGAGATTAGATATGAACGTATTATTATCAATGATGTATAAAGAACGAAAACAATTGGAAGGGGATGCTGATGACTAATATAGATAAAGTAAATAAGTTCTCTAAAACTTATTTCAAAATTTCTGATTTCACAGCTAAGCACGTTATCTCATTAGCAAATTATGGATTTGATAATAAACAAAAAGAAGTTTCAAGAGGTCCAATCTATGTTTATGATGTATCTGATAAACGAACAAGAGAAATGAAAAAAGCATTATCTATAAGTACTACCGATACTATTGTATTATCAAATAATACACAAAGTGTAATTAACGTTCCTAGTAAAACTGCAAAAGAAGGGAATGAAAAACTAAAAGGTGGAGGATTCGTATTTCTTACACCACAAGATTTTGATAAAGTATTAGAGTGCTTAGAGAAATGTGTTTCTTGGCTTTGTGATGAAGAATATGCATCATTATTTACAGTAGATGCAGCAGGTAATACAGTTGGTGTTACTGAAAATAATGAAGTTGCTATAGCTCGTTTTAAGCAAGGATGGTTAATGTTTAAACCTGCAGTAATATTCGATAAGAATGGAGCAGGATATCAAGGTATTTATATAAAATGTGATAGAGGTGTTTTAACATCTTTAACTGGTACAGAATTTAAAGAATTTTATAATTATACAAAAGAAATTATGACTAATTTTTATCAAAGTGGACTAGCACTTTATAATGCTGGTATACTTTCAATGATCTTGCACAAGGAGTAAAAAAGATATGGGAAGAACTCTTACTAACAAAGAGGAAATTAAGCAGTTCTTAACGTATTATAATAACAATATAGATACGGATGAACGCTTATTGATACAAAACGAACCCACAAAGTTATATATATTCGAAAAAGGCGATTATGTTAATTTTGATAATAAGTTTTGTGTCTATCTGGGATTTGTTGATAATCCTAAAGATGAGATCGAAGAACAGAGTTATGCTCTGTATCGAATCGGCAGGAGAGTGTATTATCATACACCACCTGTAAAACAAAATTTAGAGATTAAATCTCTTAAGAAACGTAATGTTGATAACAGCGAATTCCTCGATGTAACTGTTAACGAAAAAGACAATGAACTTATGCAAGTTGTTAAATTCTTATTAAAAGGTATGAGGGTAAATACATTCAAGAGTTTGTTTACTAACGTGAGTGATTTTAATAATATCAGACGCGAAATCACAAATGGTAATGGTCAATTATCTTGGAATAGATTTACGCTTATTTTGGATCTCTTAGGATTTGAGCATATCGTCGCTGCTATTAAGAAAGATGGCGAAGTAATTGGTGATAAATCAAACAAAGAAAAGATAAGAGATTATTATATGCGTGAAGGCGGTGTTTCTCCTATACTAGAAGTTCAAGATGAAGAATCTGATTCATCGGAAGATGAAGATGAAGAGGAAGAAGATCTTGTTATTGAATAAACTTAAATAAATACGGTCATATGACCGTATTTATTTTTATTATCTTTTATATATTATAATAAGTATAAACAAACAGGAGGTTATTGTGAGTTATACTGAAGAATTTGAAAAAATGAACCAGACTACTTATAGAACTGGTCCGAAACCAATTGAAGAATTCAATTATGCTGTAATGAAATGTTTTGGTTCTATGAAACATTTTATGAATGAATGCGATGAAAAACTTAAAAGAATACATGAAAGTGTATCTAAATTTGATGAGAATGATTATAGATGGAATAGTTATTATAAGAAAAATATCGATCCATCTAAAGATATACCATATATTTTTAATAAATTATCTGAATTGTATATTTCAATTAAGACATATTGGAATATGATGGGTTCTTTAATTTTACCTATAAGAAACTATATACCACATTCATCGGAATTTTATTCTTATTTCCGAGAGTTGTTGAACATTGATGTGCTAAATAAAATTAAATTTGGCAATTTTGTATATGATGATCTTAGTGATGTTCGTAAAATAGAATATGGAGAAGGTTATAAAACATTTGTAGAAGGTCTCGGAACTATTTTACATTGTGTAGAAAAAGTTTCTATCCTTTCAAATATTAAAACTGAAAATAAAGATGATATAAATTGGGCTTTCGAATCATATATGAAATTAAATATCGGTGGTTTAATGGGTGTAGATTTTGATGGCGAAAATAAAAATAACATGTTCGTTTGTGCATTTGATATTATCATTGAAGATATATTAAATAATGCAAATGAAGAACAAAAGAAAATTTTTCATGGATTTGACATCGAAAGAGTTGCAATCGGTGTTATTAATATTCTTCTCTATAAGTCATATGAATATATGACCAATAAATATATTGAAGAAATTAAATATGTGTATGAAATACTTAATAAAAACAAAGATGAAAGAGTAATGAAATATATACCTTTCGCTGGTGAAAATAAATAATTAAAAGTTGAGGGTTTATAACCCTCAACTTATTTTTTAAAATATTTTAAGTCGCATAGCTTTCTTTATTTCATTAATATGCTCATTAACTCGTTGTTTTCTTTCAGCATATTCTGCTTTAGTTTCTTGAGTTTTTTGCATTTTTTCAAGTTGTCGTTCACCTTTAGTTTTTACATCTTCTTCATTATCTTGTTGAGTATATTGTTTATGCGAATTAATATTATCGGCTTTATGACCAGTATTATATCTTTCATCTCTGTGCATTGTTTCAGTATGTAAAAGACTTACTAAACATTCTTTACAAAGATTATCGATACGAGTCATCATAATGAAATAAGATTGAATAAGATCACTTATATATCCTTTCATACTAACTAAATAGTCATAACCAGCAAGAACAGCTTTCCAACAATATTTAAATTGTTTTGTCATATTTCTCTTTTCTTTTTTCTGATTCTCTGCATTTGCTGTTAATTCTTTTAACATAAGTTCAAATTTTTCTTTAGATTCTTTTCTATACTGTTTAAGCATTTTATAAGAATCTTCTTGAATACCTTTTGTTAAGAGATTAGAACAAATTACAGATACTTCAAAAATAGGTTCTTTTTCATTTTTTGCAATTAATTTAAAAGAATCAGGAGATTTAAAAATATCTGATACATGCTGTTCAAATGGTTTTTCATCAGGTTTATCTACAAACAAAGAAACTATAGCATGATTACTTGGTGGTATTTTACCATTTTCTGCAATACTTTCTGTGGTATATCCATAAATTTTGTTATGTGTTAAAATTAATTCTCCTATTTTAAATCTCATTGAAGTGACGAAATTTGATGTAATAGAAGAAGATTTGACAGTATCATTCATATACATACCGCCATATTTTTTAAGCATATTTAACATATCTTTTGGATTACCAGATGAAGCGAATTTCTTTCCTACATCCATTAAATCGTGTTGCATATTAACAAATCCGTTAGAAACTTCCGAAATGTATTCATGTCCTTTTTCTTTTAATATTTCAACAGGATCTCCTAACATTCCATTTTCCATAATAGTTGCTTCGTCCGCATATCGTTCATATAATCCTTCGATACGTCCCATATATTTCATATAAAAACCATGATTCTTTGCACGCATTCTAAACATTTTAAATTGTTTTCTAATTTTGTTAATTTTAGGTCCGAGTCCTTTGAGTGTTTTAAATGCTTTAACAAACGGATTACTTTTCTTATTATCAGTTTTAATAGGATTATCATCTTCTAAACCGAATAATGGGTCGTCCAAAGATTCTCCACCATAAGCATGAGAATCGTCTTCATTTTCATATTCTGAAATATCAAGATCACTTAAAATAGAATTAATATCAGATTCATCATCTACAAACTCAATATTATCTACATCCGTTTCAGGATCTAACATATCTAAAAATGAAGACCAGAAAAGTTTTGTATCGATAATATTTTTAATAAGAGTTTCATAAAGAATAAAAATCAAATATAAAATTTCTTTTTTAAGATCTGACGGATCATCTGATTTTATTTTAGATTCTTTAATATAACTTTTATTATTAATTTTTGTAGTAGCATTTTCTATATGAATATCAATCAATTTACTAGGAAATGATGTAATCCATTCTAAAATAGAAGTATAAAATGAATTATCACAAATATCAATGATATTTTTGAAAGTAGTTAAATCTCCAAATGTATCAAAAGATTTTTCATTATAAACATTTCCATTTTTGATTTCTTCGATAAGATTTCGAATTTGTTCTATATATTCTTCAGCTTCATCTACTTCTACATTATTTGATAAATTAAAAATATCGTGTGTTTTTTCATTTAATTTTGAAATAAGTTTATTTATTTCGCCAATATTAGAATATTGATATATTTTATTGATATTAAATGAATGAAAAATATCTGGTATATCTATAGATAAAGCATTATTTCTAATACTATCATCGAAAGTTTCTATATCAGATATATTTTCATAATCTGAATTTTTAATCGATGATATTAAATCTAATGTTTTCTGTGTGAATGTAGTTACATTTATTTCGTTTTTATTAAGATAATCTTCTATCTCATAAGGTTCACACAGAATATGTGTGTTAGTATTAATCATAGTAAACCTCTTTTTCTTCTATATATAAAAGAATGTTTTTTGTAATATTAAAATATCAATTAAACAAAAAAATATAGTAAAAACAAATATGGAGTCGATTATTCTAAAATTCGTGATGGTTTAATTTTAGATAAAAGAATTGGTGAAAGTCATACATTCGTTTTCGATGATTATCGTGGTTATGATAGTAAATGTCTAAATAAAGACATACCAGCCTTTATAACAGCTATTAAAGAAAAAGGATTTAAAAATAAATTTTTATTAGAAACTGTAGATGAAATAAATAATTTATATAAGGATGAGAATAAAAAATGATAAAACAAATATTACTTTTCATTTGGCAATTACCTCAAAATATTGTAGGTATTATTTTATTTTTAATATTAAGAAAATGCATTACAATAGGTGATATTTATTACTTTTTAAAACAAAATAATAAAGAAGATTCTATTGATTATTATAAATATATTGGAGATGATTATAAAACTAAAAAATATTTGGTTGTAGATAAAGAGAATTTCAATTCAGTTTCTTTAGGTAATTTTGTATTTCTTAGTTCATTTGATTTATTTACAGTATTACATGAATATGGACACCAAAAACAATCTAAAAAATTAGGATTTTTGTATTTGATAATTATTGGTTTACCTAGTATTACATGTAATATTTATGGAAAAATATTTCATAGAAAATGGTCTGATGAAAAAAGAATAGAATGGTATAATAATTTGCCTTGGGAGAAAAATGCTAACAAATTAAGTAATTTAGAATATTCTAATAATAAAATATTTAAATTTATAAACGAATAAAAGTGTAATAAATGAATTCCTATAATATATATTATATTATGAAATCATTATAATTATAGGAGGAACTTATATGAAGTTCGAAATTGAGAGTGAAATCATCACTAAGGTTGTATCTATGGTTATGGATACAAATCAGAAAAACCACGAAGTTGCAATGAAGGTACTTGACAAGACCTTAGATATTGCAGACAAGTTCTTGGATGCAGCAATGCAGTCTATGGCTGCTTCAGAAAAAAGAAGCCAAATCCGTTTCGAACAGGAACAAGAAGAACGAAAGCTTCGTATTGAACGTGCTAGAGAAGAAGCAGAAGAACAGCGAAAGGAATACGCTGAACGCGATGCTGATCGTGAACTTGCTGCTGCACGCCGAAACAAGGAATGGGAGGAATTGAGTTCTTCTGCTAATAAGAAGAATAAATAATCCTCTGATCCCTCACAAAAAAGACGCTCAATACTGAGCGTCTTTTTTTTATTTTTTTAATATAGAGTATAAAAATATATTATAAAATACAAGGAGTATTAAATGGACAATATAGTCGATTTATTTAGTGATATTAAAATTAAAAAGAATGATATTACAGTATTTAACGAAGAATGTGATAATGATAAAAAAGAAAGATTAAACAGAATTAGAAATAAAATGAGTTGTAGAAAAGTAGATGCTAAAAAAGAAGATGTTGAAAAATTGAAAGAAAAGTTTCTATATGAAGATAAAATAAAAGATTTAACATCTTCTATTTATTTTTCATTATTAGAATCTTTTTCTGGGGTTAGACATTGTGTTCGATACGCTAGATATGGAAACAATGTTTCTGACATTTGGAGTTTAAGATATAGATATCCGAAAGCAAAAGTAGTCGGTATTATGTTTTCTGGCGGTCTTGATTCTACTACATTACTTTTAAGAGAATTAAATAAAGGAAATATAGTAATTCCTATTTTAAATAGATTTAATCCAAATGATGATGAATGTGGTTTATTCAAATATATGATGGCACAAATAGCATTAAATAAAATTGCTGATAAAATATCTAAAATTGAAAATAAGAAAATGATTTTGGTTGATCCAATAGTTTGTAATCATATACAATTAGGTTGTTTAGGACACGGTTTTGTATTTGCTCAACAGATGTTCAATTCTGTTGCACCAGCATGTATTGGTTATGAACGAATTCGATCGATTGATGAAATAATGATAGGAACTGTATTGGGTGATCAAGATGTAAGCTATATAAATGATATGAGAAGAATATATAACGATGCAATGAAATTTCAAGTCAAAACAACAGTAGGTTATACAAGTTATGTAGTTGGACGAGAAAATAAAATTGCAAAATTAACATTTCCATTATTTAAAACAGAAAAGAGTCAAATTAAAAGTGAATTTACGAATTTATGTAAATATGAATTCGGTTTTACTGAAATGGAATTACCTGTTTTCTCATGTGAAGATCTTAGAATAACAAATAAAATAATCTTTAAAAATAATAAAATTTACTTAAAAACGCTTACAGTTCCATGTAAAGTATTTAAAGAAAGATACAGTATGTGTCATTCGTGTGAATTTGATTATTTAGATAATATCGATTCATATACTATTTATTTTAGAATTTATAGAGATTCATTTATACATGTTGCAAAAGATGTATTAGATGAAAAGTATTTTAATATTGTAAATAAGAATCTTGATAAATATATAAAAATTGATAAAGAAAATACTAAATCTTTAGAAATTAGAAATAAACATGGTACTAAAAAGGTAAGATGTTTTACAGTTCCTGATAATAAAGATATTGTAGATGAAGTAGACGATGAACCTATTGAAGTAAATGAATATAGTCCAGAAAAATCTGATGGTCTTATTAAAAATATTAAAAGAGATATAGAAAAAATTGAAAAAATGATAGTTAATGAAAAAGATAGAGACGAAATAATATAAATATTGAAATTATTAAAAAAATAAGATGCTCATTATGAGCATCTTATTTTTTTAATAAAATATTTGACATTCATTTATATTAAAAAATTTAATATATTTTTTACCATTTTCTGTATAATAATTTACATTAACTCTGATTCTAACATTAGAAACATTATTTAACATTGATTTAATAGTATTTTCTATTTTTTCAATTATTGTATCATCATTATCGTATTCATCTTCATCAAATTCTATTAGTCTGCCACTATTCATTTTAATACTACAACTAAAAATTATAAAATCTCTATTAAAACCACATATACCGTCAGTAACAGAATATCCTAAAATATTAGTTTTATGTGAATGTTCTACATTATTTGTATTACCTGTATTTACCAATTCTTCATGTAGTTCGAGTTCAATTGTTTTTTTTGACAAATAAATTTTTATATCTTACCGTGGTTCAATTTGAATAACTGTTTCATATAGTATACCATTTTCATTTCTTTTAGATACTGTAGAATGTACAGAATATCTTAATTTATCTGTCGCATCATTATATGTGTATATCTCATCTTTGTTCATTTTAGAAACACTATCTGGATCATCAGATGCTTTACACATCCAAGGTGTTATAATTCTCAAAACAATATATATTTCTCCATCAGCATTTGTGTCAATTAAAAAAGTATGACATAAACCATAAATAGTTGGTATTTTTAAATCAAAATATCTACCATCTTTATTATCTATATTTTCTACACGTTTTAACATTTTATTTACAACGTTTTTTAATTTTTCCCATGTAATCGTTTTTGATTTTTTAAAAATAGGATCTTTTGGATCAACATCTTCTAATCCTAGACTATTATTTCTCTCTCTCTTTCTCTCGTCTAGTTTACTTTTAGTAAACTGATTTTCATCATAAATTTTCATCATATGATTTCTCCTATATAATAATTTATATTATATTGTTTTTTTTTTT
>Ga0326511_10004554_pt1 | contig 11017 bp, 8 predicted proteins | sample 0_2496_0518_D_FD_203701 | JGI IMG/M metagenome (GOLD analysis project Ga0326511, IMG submission 203701) | Bovine rumen microbial communities from UC Davis, California, United States - 0_2496_0518 | ecosystem: Host-associated > Mammals > Digestive system > Stomach > Rumen | place: USA: California...
GAAGTCTAAGCGGGCGGTTGTCAAGCCGGAACCTAAGACAGCGGCCTCCGCACAGACTGACACCAGCAAGCCTGAGACTGCAAAGCCCGAAGCTGCAAAGCCCGAAGCCGTGAAGCCTGAGGCAACTAAGCCTGCGGCCGAGAAGCCAGCAGCCGCTAATCCCCAGGCTGTGACTCCTGCTGCCACCACTGATATTCACAGCAAGTATGCTGCAATGGATGCACGTGTGCGTTTAGGAGCTTACCGCATCGTGGGAACAGATAAAGTTATCAAGGCTAAGGAAGGGCAGACACTTGCTGGCATTTCCCGTGCTCTCTTCGGTCCGGGCATGGAGTGTTACCTCGAAGTTTACAATAATCTGAAAGCGTCTTCTCCATTAAAGGTTGGTCAGGAAATAAAGGTACCAAAACTGGAATTCAAGAAGAAAAAGAAGTCGCAGACTGCGAACAAAAGTAAATAGAATAGGAAAAGTAAAAAAATAAAGTAAGTTTTATTATGGCAGAAGCTATTGACATCCGTGAACTGAACATACGGATAGAACAACAGAGCGCATTTGTGACAAATCTTGTGACCGGCATGGACCGCGTCATCGTGGGGCAGAAACATTTGGTGGATTCACTCCTGATAGGATTACTCAGTGACGGGCATATCCTGCTGGAAGGTGTGCCAGGACTGGCCAAGACCCTTGCCATCAAGACATTGTCGCAGCTGATAGATTCTGATTACAGCAGAATCCAGTTTACCCCCGACCTCCTTCCTGCCGATGTCATCGGTACGATGATCTATTCGCAGAAAGACGAGAAGTTCCAGGTGAAGAAGGGCCCGGTGTTTGCAAACTTCGTCCTGGCCGACGAAATCAACCGTGCTCCGGCGAAGGTGCAGAGTGCTTTGCTCGAAGCGATGCAGGAGAAGCAGGTGACCATAGGCAGCGAGACGTTCAAGTTGCCAAATCCTTTCTTAGTGATGGCCACTCAGAACCCCATCGAGCAGGAAGGAACCTATCCGCTTCCCGAGGCACAAGTGGACCGTTTCATGCTGAAGGTGGTCATCGACTATCCCTCACTCGAGGAGGAGAAAAAAATTATCCGTGAGAACATCGCCGGTGAGATGCCGACGGTGACACCCGTTACGACAGCTGCCGATATCCTGAAGGCCCGCAGCGTGGTACGTGAGGTGTATATCGACGAGAAGATTGAGCAGTATATTGCCGACATCGTCTTTGCCACCCGTTATCCCGAGCGCTATGGGCTGAAGGATATGAAGGACATGATCTCCTTTGGCGGCTCTCCCCGTGCGAGCATCAACCTGGCAAAGGCTGCCAGGGCCTATGCCTTCATCAAGCGTCGCGGCTACGTGGTGCCCGAGGATGTCAGGGCTGTGGCGCATGACGTGCTTCGTCATCGCATCGGCCTGACATACGAGGCCGAAGCCAGCAACATCACCAGCGAGGAGATTGTTTCAAAAATTGTCAATAAGGTGGAAGTGCCTTGAGAAACGTAGAATGAAGGATTGAAGATGGAGACATCTGAGATTATAAAGAAAGTCCGGAAGATAGAGATCAAGGCCAGGGGGCTGAGCTCCAACATCTTTGCAGGCCAGTATCATTCTGCTTTCAAGGGTAGGGGTATGGCCTTCAGTGAGGTCAGGGAGTATCAGGCAGGTGACGATGTGCGCGACATCGACTGGAACGTGACGGCTCGGTTCCATCGCCCGTATGTGAAGGTGTTCGAGGAAGAGCGCGAGCTGACGGTGATGTTGCTTATCGATGTCAGCGGCTCTCTCGATTTCGGCACCCAGAAGCAGATGAAGCGCGACATGGTGACTGAGATTGCCTCCACACTGGCCTTCAGTGCCATCCAGAATAATGATAAGATCGGCGTGATTTTCTTCTCTGACAGGATAGAAAAGTACATTCCCCCCAAGAAGGGCCGCAAGCATATCCTGTACATCATTCGGGAGCTGCTGGATTTCAAGCCGGAGTCGAAGCGAACGGATGTGAAGCAGGCTGTGGAATTCCTGTCGAGCGTCCAGAAGCGGCGTACGACAGCCTTTATCCTGAGCGACTTTTATGTCAGGAACGACTTCCTCCAGTCGTTGCAGATTGCCAATCGCAAGCACGACGTGGTCGCTATTCAGGTTTATGACCAGAGGGCGAAAGAGTTGCCCGATGTGGGCCTGATGAAGGTGGTGGATGCCGAGACGGGATTCGAGCAGTATGTGGATACCAGTTCGAAGCGTTTGCGCGAAGCCTATCGCAGGTATTGGCAGAATCGCCAGGACGAACTGCAGGAAACGTTTAATAAGAGCAATGTTGATAATGTCAGCATTGCTACCAATGATGATTTCGTGAAATCGTTGCTGCTATTGTTTAAACAAAGAAGTTGATGAAGAGGTTATTCTTTATTATCGCGTTAGTGACCAGTGCATGGGCCGTTTCTGCCCAGGTGTCGGTAGAGGCTGAGATTGACTCTATCCAGATACTTGTCGGCGAGCAGGCGCACGTCACGTTGACAGCCACGGCGAAAGACAATTCCAAGGTGGAGTTTCCGCAGTTCAAGCCCTCCCAGTATATCACTCCGGGCGTGGAGGTGCTGGGCTGTCGGGAGCAGGCACGGCAGCCAAAGGACAATGGCTTTGTATCCAGGTCGATGGTCTATACCCTGACCTCCTTTGATGATACGCTTTATTACCTTCCACCCTTGACGGTGAAGATAGACGGCAAGGCCTACAAGAGCAAGAGCCTGGCTCTGAAAGTGCTCACCTTCGAGGTTGACACGACTAACGTCGAGCAGTTCTTCGGACCCAAGGACGTGCAGGACAATCCGTTCCAGTGGAGCGACTGGAGCCTGTCTTTCTGGTTGAGCGTCGTGATGCTCGTCTTGTTGGCCCTGAGCTATTATCTCTATCTCCGCTTGCGCGACAACAAACCGATTATCACACGTATCCGGATTGTCAAGCGACTGCTGCCCCACCAGAAAGCCATGCAGGAAATCGAGCAGATCAAGGCCGGTAAGATGGTGGCCTCGGAGAACTCCAAGGCGTATTATACCAAGCTGACGGATACGCTTCGCAAATACATAGAAGAGCGTTACGGCTTCAGTGCGATGGAGATGACCAGTAGTGAGATTATAGATAGGCTGACTGCTGTTCAGGATGACAAGGCCCTCAGCGAGCTTCGCCACCTGTTCCTGACGGCCGACCTGGTCAAGTTTGCCAAATATTCCACGCTTATCAATGAGAACGACATGAACCTGGTGAACGCCATAGAGTTTATTAACCAGACCAAGTTGGAGAATGTCCCTGTGGAGGAAGTGGTAAAGCCTGAACTCTCGGAGGAAGACCAGCGCTCGCAAAAAGCCCGTAAGCTGTTGAAGACCGTCATCGCCGTGACTCTCGTGGTCTGTACGCTTCTGTTTGTTTACGTTTGCTACACGATGTACCTGTTATTGAATTAAATGAAGTCGAATGGAATTTGCCAATAAAGAATATCTGTTTCTGCTGCTGTTGCTCATACCTTATATTATATGGTATGTGATGTATCGCAAGAAGAGCGAGCCGACGATGCGCATGAGCGACACCTACGCGTTCCGGTTTGCACCCAGGAGCTGGAAAGTGACGCTCATGCCTTTGTCCATGCTGCTCCGGCTGCTAGCTTTCGTCATGATCGTCTTGGTGCTGGCCCGTCCGCAGACCCAGAATTCCTGGAAGAGTGAGACGGTGGAAGGCATAGATATCATGTTGGCGATGGATGTCTCTACCAGTATGCTGGCAGAGGACTTGCGCCCTAATCGTATCGAGGCGGCCAAGCAGGTGGCGGCGGAGTTTATCACCGGGCGCCCCAACGACAATATCGGTCTGGCTATCTTCGCCGGAGAGTCGTTTACGCAGTGCCCGATGACCACCGACCATACCTCGCTGCTGAACCTCTTGCAGAACGTGCGTACCGACATTGCGGCACGCGGACTGATAGAGGACGGAACGGCTATCGGCATGGGACTGGCCAACGCCGTGTCCCGCCTGAAGGATTCCAAGGCGAAGAGCAAGGTCGTCATCCTGCTGACCGACGGAAGCAACAATCGGGGCGACATATCCCCTATGACGGCTGCAGAGATAGCCAGGAGCCTCGGTATCAGGGTCTACACCATCGGGGTGGGCACCAACAAGGTGGCTCCTTACCCGATGCCGGTGGCCGGTGGCGTGCAGTATGTGAATATTCCTGTAGAGATCGACACGAAGACGCTCAGCGAGATAGCCAGCGTCACCGAGGGAGACTTCTATCGGGCTACGAACACGAAGGAGCTCCGTAAGATCTATAAGGAGATCGACCAGTTGGAGAAGAGTAAGCTGAATGTCAAGAAGTTCAGTAAGCGTTATGAGGCCTATCAGCCTTTTGCCCTCGCTGCTGTCATTGCATTATTACTCGAAGTGCTATTACGTATAACTATATTCAGGAGGATACCTTAGTATGTTCAGATTTGAAGATCCTATATATCTATGGCTGTTGGTGCTGATTCCGGTATTGGCACTGATACGCTTCATCACCTACCGTAACCAGAAGAAACGGCTCCGTAAGTTTGGTGACCTGGCACTGCTGAAGGAGCTGATGCCCGATGTGTCGCGTTTCCGCCCGTTGGCGAAGTTCTGGATCCTGCAGGGGGCCTTGGCTCTGCTGGTCATGATGCTGGCCCGTCCACAGATGGGGACTAAGATCAGTCACGAGAAGCGAGTGGGCATCGAGACGATCATCGCCCTGGACATCAGCAACTCCATGAGGGCCGAGGATATCGTTCCGAGCCGTCTCGACAGGAGCAAGATGATGATCGAGAATCTGGTGGACCACTTCTCCAACGACAAGATAGGTCTGATCGTCTTTGCGGGCGATGCCTTCGTGCAGCTGCCAATCACGAGCGATTATGTCTCGGCAAAGATGTTCCTCAGTAGTATCGATCCCTCTATGATCGCCACCCAGGGTACCGACATCGCCCGCGCCATCGAGATGGCTTCACACAGCTTTACGCAAGAAGAGGGTATCGGCAAGGCCATCATTGTCATCACCGATGGTGAAGACCATGAGGGGGGAGCCCTGGAGGCTGCCCTGGCTGCTAAGGATAACGGCATGCGGGTCTATGTGCTCGGAGTCGGCTCTGCTAATGGCGCTCCAATACCTATCCCCGGGACGAATGACTTCATGAAGGACAACACTGGCAATACGGTGATGTCGGCACTCAACGAGGACATGTGTAAGCAGGTGGCTCAGGCCGGTGGCGGCGCTTATATTCACGTAGAGAACAACAGTGCTGCCCAGGAACAGCTCGACAATGAACTCGACAAGTTGGCCAAGAAGGAAACCACTGCAACAATCTACAGCGATTACGACGAACAGTTCCAGGCGTTCGCCTTGCTGGCTATCCTTCTGCTGGTGCTCGAGATCTGCATCTTGGACCGTAAGAACCCGCTTCTCCGGAATCTGTCGCTCTTTGGCGGAAAGAGGAAGGTGGCGGTCACTCTGCTCCTCACCCTGACGATGGGGGTATCGGCCCAGGTCACCGACCGTCAGTACGTCAGGCAGGGCAACAAGCAGTTCCACGCTGGCGACTATGCCAACGCGGAGGTGTCGTACAGGAAGGCAATCGAGAAGAACCCAAGGAATCCACAGGCCGTCTTCAACTTGGGCAATGCCTTGATGGCTCAGAAGAAAGACTCGGCAGCCGTCGAACAGTTCCAGCATGCGGCCCAGATAGAAACCAATGCTTTCAGGAAAGCCCAGGCCTATCATAATATAGGGGTCGTCTGTCAGACCCACAAGATGTATGGTGAGGCTATCGAGGCTTACAAGAATGCCTTGCGCCTAAATCCGCACGATGACGAGACCCGCTATAATCTCGTGCTCTGCAAGCATCAGAAACAGAAGCAGGATCAGAACCAGCAGAACCAGCAGGGAAATGACGACAAGAAGCAAGACAGTCAGAACAAAGATCAGCAGAAACCCGATCAGGACAAGGACCAGCAGGATGACAAGCAACAGAAGGAGCAACCAAAGCCCCAGATGAGCAAGGAGAATGCCGAGCAGCTGCTGAATGCCGCTATCCAGAACGAGAAACAAACGCAGGACAAGATGAAAAAGGCGCAGCAACAGCCTCAACGCCGTAATATTCAGAAAAACTGGTAAGTTATATAGTGAATAGTTGATAATGAATAGTTAATAGTGAATAGTGAAGAATAGAGTAAGATTAAATGGTGATGACGTGGAGGTGACGTGGGTAGTGAGAGTACTGCTGGTACTATTCACTATTCATGGTTCATTATTCACTTCTTCTGCACAGACACTGACGGGATCTGCCCCCTCGCATGTCTCCGTAGGCGAGCAGTTTCGATTGACCTATACCGTCAACACACAGGATGTGTCTGATTTCCGTGCGGGTAATATCCCTGAGGAGCTCGATGTGCTGATAGGCCCTAACCGCTCTATGCAGTCGAGCTACCAGATGATAAACGGGCATACCAGTTCGTCTTCGTCGATTACCTATACCTATATCGTGGCTGCAACGAAGAACGGTACTTACACCATCTCGCCGGCGCATGTGAAGGTGGGGGATAAGCAGATAGCTTCCAATGCCCTGACTATCAAGGTGTCGGGATCCGCTCAGGGAAACAGTGGCTCTTCCAGGCATCGTCAGAGTGATGACGACGGCACGGAACTGCGTGATGCCGGTAGTCGCATCTCTGGCTCCGACCTGTTTATCAAGGTCAGCGCGAACAAGAAGCGGGTACATGAGCAGGAGCCGATCCTGCTTACCTATAAGGTCTACACGCTGGTGTCGCTCACCCAGTTGCGCGGTGACATGCCCGACCTGAAGAGCTTCTATTCCCAGGAGGTGGATCTTCCCCAGCAGAAGAGCTTCTCGGTAGAGACCGTCAACGGGCGTCCTTATCGCACCTGTACGTGGAGCCAGTATGTGATGTTCCCGCAGATGACGGGCAGGCTGCAGATTCCGAGTATCACGTTTGAGGGCATCGTGGTGCAGCAGAATCGCAACATTGATCCGTTCGAGGCGTTCTTCAATGGCGGCTCCGGCTATGTCGAGGTGAAGAAGAAGATAGTGGCACCCGGCATCGAGATACAGGTGGATCCTCTGCCTGCACGTCCTGCCAACTTCTCGGGGGGGGTGGGGCAGTTCAATGTGTCAGCCTCCTTGAACAAAACACAGACGAGGTCCAACGATCCTGTATCCATGCGCATTGTGGTCAGCGGCACGGGTAACCTGAAGCTGATCAAGCAGCCCCTCGTCAGCTTACCGAAGGATTTCGACCAGTATGATCCGAAGATCACCGATCAGACCAAGCTGACATCCAATGGTCTGGAGGGTTCTAAGATATTCGACATCCTGATTGTTCCCCGCCATCAAGGGAAGTACGAGATTCCTCCAGTCGAGTTCACCTATTTCGATGTCTCGTCCAACAGCTATAAGACCGTCAAGAGCGAAGGCTTTACGCTTGACGTGGCGAAAGGGTCTGGTGCCGGCAAGGTGAACGATTTCACGGGTCAAGAAGACCTGCAGGAGCTGACGAAGGACATTCGCTACATCAAGACAGGCGATGCCCGTCAGCAAGGGCTCGACCACTTCTTCTTTGGCTCCACGGCCTATTGGGTCTCACTCGTCGTGCTGGCTCTCATCTTCCTGTCGCTTTTCGTCATCTTCCGCCAGCGTGCCATCGATCATGCCGATGTGACGAAGATGCGTGGCAAGAAAGCGAACAAGGTTGCCACCAGGCGCCTGAAGAAGGCTGCCAGGCTGATGGCTGCCAACAAGCCTGCCGAATTCTATGATGAGGTGATGCGCGCGCTTTGGGGATATGTCGGCGACAAGCTGAATATTCCCGTGGCACAACTGTCTCACGACAATATCAGCCAGCGGTTGGCCGACCGCTCGGTAGATGAGGTGACTATCGGACAGTTTATTGGGGCATTGGATGAGTGTGAGTTTGAACGCTATGCCCCCGGTGATCCAAAGGGTAATATGAACAAGGTATATGAGAAGGCCATGACCGCCATAGAGAAAATAGAGGAGACGATGAAGAAACGACGCGCACCGAAGGCATCTGCCCTGATAGCCTTACTGCTGCTTTTGCCATTAGGGGCATCGGCGCAGACGAAGAGCGAGGCCGACAGTGCCTATGCGGCAGGCCACTACCAGAAAGCCGTTGCCATCTATGAACAGCTTCTGAACCAGGGCGCTTCTGCCGACTTGTACTATAATCTGGGAAATGCTTACTACCGCAGTGAGAATATCACCCGGGCCGTATTGAACTATGAGCGAGCCTTGTTGCTCTCGCCAGGCGACCGCGATATTCGCTTCAACCTGCAGTTGGCCCGTTCGAAGACGATTGACAAGATCGTGCCTGAGTCAGAGATGTTCTTCGTCACGTGGTATCATTCACTGGTCAATCTGATGAGCGTCGACGGGTGGGCCATGACGGCTATCGTCTCGCTGGCCTTGCTGATCGTCTTGTTCCTGATCTATCTGTTCTCCGAACAGGTGTGGCTCCGGAAGGTCGGCTTCTTTGGAGGCTTTGCCCTGCTGTTGGTCTTTGTGCTAAGCAACATCTTCGCCAATGCTCAGAAACAAGAACTGCTCCATCGTAAGGGGGCCATTGTCGTGGCGTCGTCTGTGGCGGTCAAGAGTACGCCTGCCCGTAACGGTACCGATCTGTTTATCCTCCACGAAGGTACCAAGGTGGTAATCACCGACGGTTCCATGAAGGATTGGAAGGAGATTCGTCTCGCCGATGGCAAGGAGGGGTGGATCGAAAGTAAGAAGATAGAGTTGATATAAATGAGTGATGATAACAGATTTTTTCCTTTCCAGTGAGAGTATCCTCCCGACGCTTGAAGCTATCGACAAGCAACTGCTCCTGACGGTCAATGGCAGTGAGTCGCTTTACCTCGATCGGGTGGTTAAGAGTCTGACGAATGCCTGGACTTGGTTGCCTTTGCATGTCAGCCTGTTCTATATCGTATTGAAGAATAATGATAGCTTCCGCAAGGTGCTCCTGGTGCTGCTGGGTGCCGGTCTGTGCGTACTTCTTGCCGGGGCGGTCGATGATATGATCGTCAAGCCCACGGTGGCCCGTTGGCGTCCTACCCATGATCCCGAGATCGGGATGATGGTTGACGTGGTGGATGGGTATCGAGGTGGCCGTTATGGTTTTTTCTCCGCACATGCAGCCAACACGTTCAGTATCGCCGTCTTCTTTTGCTGGCTTATCAGGAGCCGCCTGCTCTCGCTGGCTTTGGTTCTCTGGTCGTTGACGAATTGCTGGACACGCATGTATCTCGGAGTACACTTTCCCGGCGATATCCTGGTCGGACAGGCTTGGGGTGCTATCGTTGGTACGTTTGCCTATTTTGTTTATAGCCGACTCACCCGTAAGACCATGTTAGGCTGCCAGTTCGTTTCCGACCAATACACCTCTACAGGCTATCAGCGTAGGGATGGGACCATCCCTGTAACCGTCCTGCTGATAACGCTGTTTGTCGTTCTTATTAAAGCTTGTGCCCTATGATAGCCGATCCTCGTCATATTCATATCAGTGACTATAGTTATCCTTTACCCGACGACCGGATAGCCAAGTTCCCCATCGCCCGGCGTGATCACTCCAAGCTCCTAGTCTACCAGGGTGGCAAGGTCGGTGAGGACGTCTTCTATAATCTCCCCCGGTATTTGCCCGAAGGTGCCTTGATGATTTTCAATAACACGAAGGTCATTCAGGCCCGTATGCACTTCCGGAAGGATACAGGGGCGCTGATAGAAGTGTTTCTGCTGGAGCCTGCTGCCCCCTCCGACTATGAACAGATGTTCCAGTCTACGTCTCGTTGTTCGTGGTACTGTCTTGTCGGCAACTTGAAGAAGTGGAAGGAGGGTACGCTGGCGCGTGAGTGCATGATCCATGATACTGCGTGTACCGTCAAGGCTACAAGGGGGGGCGTTCACGGCACGAGCCATCGCATCGACTTTGAGTGGACCGGACGTTTCAGCTTTGCTGAAGTCATCGACGCGATGGGCGAACTGCCCATTCCTCCCTACCTGAATCGTGAGACGCAGGAGAGCGACAAGACCACCTATCAGACCGTTTATTCCAAGATTAAGGGGAGTGTGGCGGCTCCCACGGCAGGACTCCATTTCACACCCGAGGTCCTGGCCGACCTCGATGCGCATGGCATCCAGCGGGAGGAGCTGACGCTTCATGTCGGTGCCGGAACGTTCAAGCCTGTCAAGAGTGAAGAGATAGAGGGTCATGAGATGCATACGGAGTACATCAGCGTCCGTCGCGAGACCCTTCAGAAGCTCATCGACCATCATGCGTCTGCTGTTGCCGTTGGCACCACCAGTGTCCGGACATTAGAGAGCCTCTATTACATGGGCTTGAAGGTGATGCACCATCCCGGGCTTCCGGAAGCGCAGCTGCATGTCAGCCAGTGGGAACCGTATGACACGCCGCCGGGCCACTCAGAAGACAAGGTGTCGCCTGTCGATTCGCTGTGTGCGCTGGCATCATGGATGGATGGGCACGCGTTGGAGATCCTGCATAGCAGCACGCAGATTATTATCGTGCCAGGCTACGACTACAAGATAGTCAAGATGCTTGTTACTAATTTCCATCAGCCTCAGTCTACGCTCCTGTTGCTGGTCAGCGCTTTTGTCAAAGGTGACTGGCGTCAGATCTACGATTATGCCCTTGCCCATGAGTTCCGGTTCCTCAGTTATGGTGACTCTTCGTTGCTGATTCCATGAACTGTGGGATAGCGGTGTGAGCCGATGAACATGGCTTCAGAGGCTTGATAATCAAATAAGGGAGTCTGCTATCCGCAACTCCCTCATTTTGGTTCGCCCAGTACGGGCATCATCATCATTCTCCTATCCGATTTGTTCGGAAAGAATCGCCTAATAAGCGAAAAGGGGATAGTGCTTCATCTTTTCGTTCACGCGGTGGCGGACGCTGGCAATCACCTGCTCGT
>Ga0326511_10004556_pt1 | contig 11015 bp, 16 predicted proteins | sample 0_2496_0518_D_FD_203701 | JGI IMG/M metagenome (GOLD analysis project Ga0326511, IMG submission 203701) | Bovine rumen microbial communities from UC Davis, California, United States - 0_2496_0518 | ecosystem: Host-associated > Mammals > Digestive system > Stomach > Rumen | place: USA...
CCCCTTCTCTTTCAAGGCCGCAAGAATATCAATCTTATATGTGATCATTTCACACGCTCCCTTCTGCTGGATGGGGGAGCTTTTTATAGCTGACCCTCTCCTCCCAGCATAGTCATTATACACCGGAATGTACACGGCAGTCAAGTGTACAGTATGCACAAGAATATACACGGCATCTTTGTGCATATTACCATATTGACGTACACGGCATTCTGGTGTATACTTAAGACAGTCAAGGGGGACAGGACAGGCAGACGGAAACGGCGGCAACGAGAGTTAGGAAGCACCCGACCACGACACAGACCCTGAAGTCCTTCCCCTATAGGGGAGAGTCAAGGCAGACGAAGTAGCTCCAGAGGAAAGCGGATCAGGCAGAGAGATCTTCCGATTGCGCCCCGATGGTACGGCGAGAAGCCAAGTGAACCAAGAAGGCAAGGCAAGAGCTGGAACGGATACGGAATGCACCAGATGGGAGAGCCCCGCAAAGCCACCAGCCACTCACCCAGACACAGAGACCACCTACCAGAGCTGACCTATCGGCAACACGGGGAGAAAGGATCACAGCATGTACAACCTGCACGACATCATGACCAGAGCATGGAAGCTCTTCCGGGAGACCGACATCGTTTCCTTCGCTGAATGCCTGCACCGCGCATGGCTGAGCGAGAAGGCCAAGCCCATCAACGCCAAGCGGATCGCCGATGCAAAGGAAGCCGCAGGCATCACCGAGGAGACCAACACCTGGGCAGGCTGGAAAGCTATGGGCTACGAAGTGATGCACGGAAGCAAAGCTCTCTTCGGAGCCGAGCTGATCTACGGAAGCAAGGGAGACGGAGCCACCTACAAGGCCAGATTCTTCGGAGCTTCCCAAGTGGCAATCATGGGGGCGTAACAGCCCCCACCATATAGAAAGGAGAACACCATGACACCAGAAGAGAAACGCCGCCAGACTTATGAGCTGAAGCGCCAGCGCCGGGAGAAGGAGAAGGCTGACAAGAAGAGATCCCGCTCCATCCTTGAGCAGATCAGGGACAGCCCCGACACCACGCTCTCCGAAAAGCTGAGAGCTATCGAACTGCTTCAGTCCATGAAATAGAAATGCTGGCGGCACCGAAGCACCGCCAGCAAGTAGACACAGAGTGATCAGCCCTACCAGAAGCGATCACACGCACCCTGAATATACCACGCCATTCTAAATACTGTCAAGAAGGAGCTGCCCTCATGAAATACAGATGCACCGATTTTTCCGCCCTGCTGGAGATGTTCTTCAGCGCAACACAAGACGAAGCCCTGACCGCCGACATCCAATCCGCGGAGAACTACTTCCGCAAATGGTGGGCTGACTTCATGGATGAGCTGGGGGTACAGGAGAAGCGCCCCAACGATCACAGCATCAGCCGCTGGTCTGCCTTCTATATGGGAGTCTGCTGTGGCTACAACAGCGCCAGCGAGAACCTGATCCCGGAAGCAAGACCCATCCAGCCCGGCTTCACGATGGAGACCGAGGAGAAGTCCTTCGCCCGAAGGCTGGCCTACCTCACCGCCCTGAAACCCGCATACAGCTACGCGCTCATGTCCGACACGGACAGCGCCGCTGTGGTCTGGGAGAAGCTGAGAGCTGAGCACGATGGCATGCCCTTTGAATGCCTGCTTGCTGGCCTGCTTCGCACCGGGGAGATCATGGGCATCCGCAAAGAGAGAGCCAGAAGAAGGGGGGTGTGATCATGGACTGGTACACGCTGAAGTCCATCATCGAAACGCTGGCAGAGAAAACCGTAACCATCACCGCGCTGTATTTCCTCTACCGCCTGCTGATGGCGCTGATCTCTCTGGCCTGACGGAGTGGGGGCATCTGCTCCCGCTCCTCTTCTTTATGTGCATAATGAATCAGCTCTTGACAGACAGCTACAGACAGCATATACTATGGACATAAGCACAGCACACAGGGGGTGAATACATGAACGACATCGCAGTCTTGAGCACAAACACAATGCAGACCACCTTCTCCGGGGATCTCCTGTCCCGCTGGATCAACTATCTGGATGCATCGCCCAAGACCGTGGAGACCTACACAAGAGCGATCCGTCAGCTCTGGCGCTACATGCAGTTGAACAATATCACAGCGCCCCAGCGAGAGGACATCATCGCCTTTAGAGAAGATCTGAAGGCCAGCGGCCACAAGCCCAGCACCATCCAGAACTACATCACCGCCACCAAGCTCTTCTTCCAATGGCTGGAGACCGAGCACCTATACCCTGACATCACAGCACACCTGAAGGGAGCCAAGCTGGACAGAGCACACAAGAAGGACTATCTGACCAGCTCCCAAGTGAAGGAGATCTTGCAGGGCATCGACCGCACCACGCCGCAGGGGAAGAGGGACTATGCCATCCTCGCCCTGATGATCACCGGGGGACTCCGCACCGTGGAAGTCAGCCGCGCAGATATAGGGGATCTCCGCACCGTGGGGGACAGCACCGTCCTCTTCATACAGGGCAAAGGCCGGGAAGAAAAGACCGAGTATGTGAAGATCAGCGCCCCTGTAGAGAAGGCTATCCGCGCCTATCTCCGAGACCGAGCTGAGACAGATCCCGCCGCGCCCCTGTTCGCATCGACCAGCAACAACAGCAGAGGGGGAAGGATCAGCACCCGCTCTGTATCTGCCATAGCAAAGGCAAGGATGCAGGCCGCAGGCTACGACTCCGAGCGCCTGACCGCGCACAGCCTGAGACACACAGCCGTCACCCTGTCCCTGCTGGCAGGGAAGGACATCACCGAAGTCCAGCAGTTTGCACGACACGCGAATATCGCCACCACCATGATCTACAACCACGCGCTGGACAAGGCCAAAAATACCTGCTCTGCCGCCATCTCTGCCGCCATCTTCTAAAGGGGGAACACATGAAAGACCACGCCACCAAGACCGCCTTCATAGAGCTACGCGCTGAAGGGCTCAGCTTCGCCGCCATCGCCGAGCGCCTGCACATCTCCAAGAGCACCTGCTCAGCGTGGGAGAAGGAGCTGACCGCCGAGATCTCCAGCCGCAGGGGAGAGCGAGAGGAAGAGCTTTACTCCCTGTATGGAATGAGCAGGGAAGCCAGAGTCCGCAGGCTGGGGGACACCCTGACCCGCATCAACTCCGCGCTGGCTGAGAAGGATCTCGCCGAGCTGGGAGCTGATAAGCTCCTCGCCCTGAAGCTCCAGTATGAGAAGGCCATGCGGGAAGAATACAGAGATCCCGCTCCCGCCGTAGCCTGCACCGAGGAGAGCCTGACGGATGCCATGCTCCAGCTCCTCGCCGCCCAGCAGAACGGCACGATCTCCGCAAGGGACGCAGGCCAACAGCTTGAGATCATCAAAGCCCTGCTTCGCCGAGTCCCATCTGATCCTTTTGACTTCATGCACATAGCATAAGCACATAGTATATATGTATAGGAGATGCACATGGAGACTATAGCCATCATCAATCAGAAGGGTGGAGTGGGCAAGACCACCACCGCAGGCGCCGTAGCCGCTGGCCTGCACCGCAGGGGATACTCCGTCCTCATGGTAGACCTTGATGCGCAGGGAAATCTCACAGCCGCCACAGGAGCTGCCCCTGCTGAGACCTTCCGTCTGCTGAGAGGAGAGAAGATCCCGCCCAGCTCCACCGCATCCGGGGACATCTACACCAGCTCTCCCGCCCTGGCTTCTGCTGATCTGGCCTTTACCCAGACCGGGAAGGAGTACATGCTGAGGGAAGCGCTGGCAGGGATGAGCTATGACTACTGCATCCTCGACCTGCCGCCTGCGCTGGGAGTCCTCACCGTCAACGCCCTGACCGCCGCCGACCGCGCCGTGATCCCGGCGAAGGCTGACATCTTCTCCCTACAGGGGATCACCCAGCTCATGCAGACCATCGCCGCCGTGAAGAAGTATTGCAATCCCGCTCTGGAGATCGCAGGCATACTGCTCACGATGTACAACCGCAGGGCAGTCCTTCAGAGAGACACAGCCGCCGCTCTGGAAAGCATGGGAGTCTTTGAGACGAAGATCAGACCATGCGGAGCGCTGGCAGAAGCGCAGGCCAGAAGGATGAGCATATACGACTACGCCCCCAAGAGCAACGCCGCCGCAGACTATGACAGTCTGATCACCGAACTGATAGAAAGGAAGTAATGACATGCCCAAGAAAAGTTTCGCCGAGGATCTGAATCCCGCTCTGCAATTCATCAGCACCACCGAAGCCATCACCGAGAAGGATGGAGAGCGCACCCGCTTTGTGTTTGCCACGCCAGAGAGAGAGACCTTCAGCCGCAGATACCCGCTCCTCATGAAGCCCTCTGTCTTTGAAGGCATCAAGGCCAAGGCCGACAAACACGGAGCCAGCATGAATGCGTACATCAACGCCCTGCTGGAGTATCACCTGAAGGAAGGAGATTGACATGACCGAGATCAAATGCTACACCACGAAGGAAGCCGCCGCCATCCTGAAGATCCACCCGGACACCCTTCGCCGCTACATCAAGCAGGGCAAGGTTAATGCCGTCAAGCTGGGGACGAAGATCAGGGTGACAGAGACCGAGCTGAACCGCATCCTGAACTTCCGCTAATGTACCTTTTCAGAAGTAGACACTCTACCAGAAGGAGACCATCATGGAATACGCAAAGACCGACATACAGTCTGGATACTTCCCGCCTGTAGGGGGAGAGATCGAAGAGCAATACCGCAGGCTATCCAACCGCTACGGCTACCTGATCAGCTCAGGAGCTGAAGCTGTGGAGATCAGCAAGACGCTGGAAGAGATGAACAAGCTCATCAATCAGGCAGAGCATATCTGGCTGGAGTCCGTGGGAGCTGATGAGCAGGCCATCCTCAGAAAGACCCGCGCCACCGTCAATGCCATCAGCAAGGAAGAAGTATCTGCCTTCATCACGAAGGAGCGCGAGAGCCTACAGTCCCGCCTTGCCAAGCGCATAGAGTCAGAGCACGAAGCCCAGCGCAACGGAAACCAGAAGAAGGCCGACCTGCTCCGGGAGCTGAATGCAGGGGATGAGCATCTGCTGAGCACCATCTTCTCCCTGTCCTTCGATGGAGCATGGGCATACCTGGCTACACGCACATTCTGGCTAAGGAGAGCGCTGGAGCACTATGAGATACCGCTGGACGGATACAACGCCCTGCTGGATGAGAGAGCCGCAGAGTACGCCTTCCCGCAGAAGAGGAAGCGCAGGGCATCCCGCTCTGATGAGCAAGCCCTGATGGACTACAACGCGAGGATCAACGCCGCCGACCAGCTCATGATTCCCGGCTTCTTCGATGAGCCGTATAAGAAGATGCTACAGGGAGCGCCGAACACCATGCTTGCCACCGTCTCCGCCAGAGGAGCCACGCCTGACAAGCTGACCGGGGACTGGTCTCTGAAGATGGGGGACAAGGAGATGGTGATCAGCAACTTCTCCCAGCTCACCGACTCGCTGGGGGTATCTGCCAATAAGATCTTCAGCGCCGCCTGCATTCATCTCGCCGCCAGCAATCCCTACAGGCCAGCGCCGGGGGCAAAGGTTGAGAACGTGGTCACGATCAGTCTGGACGATTATGCAAAGGCCAACGGCATCGACCTCTCCCGCCAGCATTGTGATACCGTGGAAGAGATGGAGAAGGATGCCGCCCGGATCAGGGACAAGAAGCGAGACCTGAAGGATCTCATCCGCAAGGATCTCTCCACGCTGGAGCGCATGCAGCTCTCATGGCACGATCCGAGGAAGTCAGGGGACTACAGCCATGTCAGGGTGATCTCTGGCTCAGGCATCAGGGGGAACACCATTAGGATCAACTTCGACACCGATATGGCGAATGCCCTTGTGAATGCCTACATCACCCACCTGCCCACCGCTCTCTTCCGTCACGACAACCGCAACCCCAACGCCTTCGCCATCGGCTACAAGATCGCAGTACACCACAGCATGGATGCCAACATCCAGAGAGGAACAGACACCCGGCTCTCCGTCAAGTCCCTGCTGGAAGCCGCTCCGCAGATCGTCAAGTATGAGGATCTCATCGCATCTGGCAACCGCAACTGGAAGCGGAACATCAAGACCAGACTGGAGAAAGCGCTGGATGATAATGTGGCTGAGCCTGTTGGTTACCTCTCCCGCTGGGCATACTATCAGGGGGATCAGGAGCTGACGCGAGAGCAGGCCGGGAAGCTGGACTATGAGAGCTACACGAAGCTCATGGTGGACTTCGCCGTGGAGCTGGAGATCCCAGACCAGACAGACCGACTCGCCGCCAAAGCTGAGCGCATCGAAAAGAAAAAGCGCGGCAGGCCGAAGAAAAAATAATCCGCAATAATTCCCCTGTATTTTTCATGATGCAGGGGATTTATTTTTGGTGTGAACCGATAAGGAATAGAGCCGCAAACCCGCATGAATGCTGGCTTTTCTTGCTGTCGAAGGATCTCAAAGTGTGTACAGAACATCCCATAAAAACGTGGGAAGTGTGGTACACAAACGTGGGAAGTGTGGTACACAAACGTGGGAAGTGTGGTACACAAACGTGGGAAGTGTGGTACACAAGGCCATCCCAGAAACCCGCTCATATCAAGGCTTTGCGGACTCGCCGAAACCCTAATACTATTAAAACGTTTAAGACGTTTAATGCAAGCCCCCGCTATTTTGACAAGCGGGGGACTTGCCTGTAAGATGAAGAAGGCCGGGGGGCATCTCAATCTCTACAGGCTGTGGAGCTGGAGACCGACCGCCAGCCACGCGCAGATTTTCGCAGAATTCAAAAGGGGGATAGACACAGAATGACTACCAGAGAAGAAATCAAGAGCAGGGCAAGGGACTACCTTCGCCCGGACGGAAGCGGCAAGGGGTACATCTGCCCGATATGCGGGAGCGGCTCAGGCAAGAATGGGACAGGACTCACCACGAAGGACGGAGAGCACTTCACCTGCTGGGCTGGCTGTTTCCAGAGCGCCGACCTGATAGACATCATCGGACTGGAGCATGGGATCGCAACAGACGATGATCGCCGCTACCCTGAGAAGCTGAGGATCGCCGCCGAGGAGCTGGGCATTCCTTTAGAGGAAGAACCAGAACCACGCCAGAAACGAACGACAGCGCAAGAGGACTTCGCTCCAGACCTGATGGACTACTTCAAGAGCGCCGCCCAGCAGATCAACGCCACCGACTACTGGCAGAAGCGTGGACTCTCAGCCGCCACCGTGAAGCGCTTCATGCTGGGGTATGATCCAGCATGGCGGCATCCGAAAGCACCGAGAGCACCAGCCACGCCGCGCCTGATCATCCCGACCAGCAGGGAGTCCTACCTCGCAAGGGATACCCGCTCCGAGATCCCGGAAGAGCAGAAGCAGTACAGCAAGAGCAAAGTGGGGAGCGTTCATATCTTCAACGCCAGCGCCATTGAGAAGGCCACCACGCCCATCTTCATAGTAGAGGGTGAGATAGATGCCATGAGCATCATCGAAGTAGGGGGAGAAGCTGTAGCGCTGGGGAGTACATCCAACGACAAGAAGCTCCTCGCCCTGCTGGGATCTCAGACTCAGCCGCTGATCCTCGCCCTGGACAATGACGATGCAGGCCGCAAGTGTGAGGAGAGACTGAGCGCCGCCCTGCCCTCTTCCTACAGGCTGAATGTGGCAGGCCAGTACAAGGACGCAAATGAGCGCCTGATCCACGACCGGGAAGGACTCGCCGCAGTAGTGGCTTCTGCTCAGGATCTGGACGGTCTACGCCGGGAAGAGTACCGCAAGCAGAACAGCGCCGCCGCCCATCTGCAAGACTTCATCAACGGCATCACCGCATCCGTCAATACTCCCGCTCTCAGCACAGGCTTTGCAGGGCTGGACTCTGCTCTTGATGGTGGATTCTATCCCGGCCTGTATACGATAGGAGCCATCTCCTCGCTGGGCAAGACCACGCTCTGCCTTCAGATCGCCGACAACATCGCAAGAGGTGGGCATGATGTTCTGATCATCTCGCTGGAGATGGCAAGATCTGAGCTGATCGCCAAGAGCATCAGCCGCCACACGATAGAGCGCATCCTTGAGACCGGGGGCAGTACGAAGGACGCAAAGACCACCAGAGGAATCCTTGACGGCAAGCGCTGGGGAAAGTACAGCCACGCCGAGAAGGATCTGATCCAGCAGTCCATCAAAGACTACGCCGCCGAAGCTGAGCACCTCTACATCTTAGAGGGCATCGGGAATATAGGAGTTGACCAGATAAGGGAAGCAGTAGAGGAGCACCGCCGCAACACAGGGAACACTCCCTTTGTGCTGGTGGACTACATGCAGATCATGGCTCCCGCAGATCCCAGAGCTACCGACAAGCAGGCCACCGACCGCTCCGTCCTTGAGCTGAAGAGGATCAGCAGGGACTACAATACACCAGTCCTTGCCGTCAGCTCCCTGAACCGGGAGAACTACAACGCCAAGATCAACATGGCGGCATTCAAGGAAAGCGGAGCCATAGAGTACAGCGCCGACTGCCTGATCGGATTGCAGTACGCTGGAGCTGGCAGTAAGTCCTTCGATGCAGAGGAAGCAGCTACCAAGAATCCGCGAGAGATCGAGGCCGTGATCCTGAAGCACCGCAACGGACGCAAGGGAGATGTGATCCCGCTCTGTTACTATCCCATGTTCAACTACTTCACCGAGCAGGGGGCGAAGGCATGACAGACCTTGACTTCTCAGGGCTGGACGCATTACAAAGTGTCCCATCGTCCCAAGCGTCCGAGGACTTCTCAGCTCCTCGCCTTGAGCGCACAGCGCAGGGGATCACCGAGGAGCGGCAGAGGATCGCCGCCGCCTATAAAGAGTATCAGGAGAACATCAAGCAGAGCTTCATCCTGACCGCTGAGATCGCAAAGGGGATGCAGGCCGGGGAGAGTATCAGCTCCCTCTTCTTAAAGGCGATGGATGCAATAGGCCGCATGACAGGAGACCGCCAGCTCCTCGACCGCACCCGCTCCACGCTGATCTCCGTCTATGGTGTAGGGCTGAGAGATCCCGAGCCGCTGGAGATGGAGAAGGCCGCAATCAGATCCCGCCTTGCCAAGCTGGAAGCCGCAAGGGAGACAGCCGCACCAGATCACCGAGAGCAGATAGAGAGAGCCATCCGAGCGCACCGTCAGCTCCTCGACCAATAAGGAAAGGGACAGAGCTTCATGCCCTGTCCCTTCTGCTGTGGTGGGGGTATATCGTGAAACGGACATGCCGTGTCCGCTGGCAAACTGTTCACGTTCACGCGCCTGTTCATTTTCTGTTCCATTGTTCCAGAAAACGACCGCACAGGATCGCGCAGGCTGGCAGTTTCTGCTGTGGGTGGTATGATTCCACATCCAATAGCCAGGACGCGCCAGACGGCTTTATTCTGGCTCAGGAGAGAAACCAGCATTTTGTGGTGTGCTGTGGTGTGGTGTTGTGGTGTACATCTCCATCCAGTCAGACAGCCGCATGGTGACCAGCCACTCCTCTCTGTTCTTCCGATGGAAGAGAGCTGGTGCTCCGTCATGGAAGCGCACCGAGTCCCGGATGCTCTGCTTCATAGCTTCCGATACATTCAGCCGCTCCACTCTCTTGACCTCTATATGAATATCTGGCAGGCCGACCAGATCGGGAACTGTCCCATAGCTGAGAGAGCCACCTCTCTCTACAGGGAAGCCATAGTCCTTGAGCACTGCCGCCAGCTCCCGCTCACCGTCTGCACCCTTCCTCTGCTGTGACCTGCTCATAGATCAGACCAGAAGCCGCGAGGAATCCGTGACGGCATCCTCGCCATTTGCGGCATGGAAGGAATCCGCTCTCGATCCCGCTCCGCTTTGGCAGAGAGCCGAGCTTCCCGCATCGCAAGCCGAAGCTCCCTGATCTCTTCCATGTTCAGCTCCCGCTCTGCCATCATCCTGACCTTCTCCGCATTGACCGCTTCCCGCTTCGCTCTCCTCGACGCACCGCTGGCCTTGCCGCCCATGCTGGTGATCCGCTTCAGATCTTCCGGGGATCTCGCATTGAAGGGTATCAGATTCTGCTCATTCATAGCGCCACACATCTCCTTTACTGGTCTGCTTCTCTGGCTCCCTGACATCCATCAGCCTGTAGAGAGGACAGCCATGCCAGCATGAAGCACACAGCTCCAGCGCATGGTCATAGTCCCGCTTCCGCTTGAACCTCTGCCTGATGATCTCGCCGGGGACGATGGACTCACAGCAGATCTCCATGTCACCATGCTCAGCCTGCCGTGGGCATCCCGCTCTCTGTTTCTCTCTGTTCATTATATCAGAAAAAATAAATCCTGTCCATGTTCCATTCCCCTGTTCAATATTCATGCACATAAGCACAGCGCATAAAACCACCCCGCACACGCTGATCTCCGCGAGGGCATCGGCACCCTTCGGGCTTCCCCCAGATGCTCCTCGCTCCGATCATGGCAGGCAGGGCAGAGTATTGCAGATTGCTATGTGATGTGATTAAGAGTAGATGGTGAAGCCCCGCTCCCTGTAGTGGGAGATGAACGCATCCCTGATGGTGTGGAGCAGGCTGGTCTCTATCTCGCAGGGACAACAGCACAGGATCACAGCTTCAAACTGCCTGCCTTCCTGAGCCGCATCGAGGACGCTGGCAGGGATCTCCGTGTATGTTTCTGCCACCGCTCTCTGATTGCCAGCCGCAAACGCCACAGCCTTGTCAGCCCTGACCAGATCCCTTGTGAGATTGAGTCCGTCCGCTATCCATGCCGCACCACGCTCATCCTGTAGAGCAAAGACCGCTGGCTCCCTGTAGTCTGGTATCCTGTCCTTCAGCGCGAACTGCGGCAGGGTATGGAGATCCTCATAGTTATACTTCGCCATCGGCAGCTCCCTTCTCACCGGGGACATGATGCAGAAGATCTCCGACATCACAGCCCAGCAGATCGCACAGCTTGTCCAGCACCGCGAAGCTGACGAGCTGATCAGACCGTATCATTTGCAGGGTGGACTCAGACAGCACCTTGTCCTTCCTGATCCTGTA
>Ga0326511_10004557_pt1 | contig 11014 bp, 13 predicted proteins | sample 0_2496_0518_D_FD_203701 | JGI IMG/M metagenome (GOLD analysis project Ga0326511, IMG submission 203701) | Bovine rumen microbial communities from UC Davis, California, United States - 0_2496_0518 | ecosystem: Host-associated > Mammals > Digestive system > Stomach > Rumen | place: USA...
ATGCAGAGAAACATCGACCCGAAGTCATTTGAGACAATCATTGCAGGATATTCCCTGTTTGACGCAGGACTTGAGAACCCGCTTGCATTCGTAAAGGCAACTTTTACGACCTGACCGAATACGCAGACTCTAACTCAGACGGTGTTTACTCACAGGCTGAGTTAGAGGCACTGACTATTAAACAGTTGCGTGAACTGGCTAATAGTCTTGGGTATACGGTCACAGCCACGAAGAAAGCGGATATAATCACGCAGATCCTTGAACAACAGGAAGGTTAAAAGATGCTTGAGAAAGTAAAACTTGCACTGAGAATCACAACCAATGCATTCGACAGTGAACTGAATGATTTGATAAGTGCCGCATACGATGATTTAGGGATTGCGGGCGTTGTCAATACTGAGAGTGCAACCCCGTTGATCATCAGGGCGGTTACAACTTACTGTCGGTGTAACTTCGGGCAACCCGATGAATACGACAGATTAAAAGCGTCTTATGACGAACAAAAAGCGCAGTTGTCAATGAGTTCTGATTATACGGATTGGGGTGATCATTGTGGACAGATCTAAAGTGATCACCCTTATTTCACAAACAAAAACACAGGACGAAAACGGAGTATGGCGAACGACAGAAACGCCCCGCTCCGTTTTTTGTTCCGTTAATTCGGTTACCCGTGACGAGTTTTTTGAAGGTGGGCGAAACGGTTTAAATCCTTCGTATCAAATCACAATGTTCCGCTACGATTACAACGGCGAATCAATCATCAAGTATGAGGGGCAACGCTACGGAGTATATAGAACGTACTTCGGGCGTGATGACACGATTGAGTTATACGTTGAGCGCAAAGGCGGCACGAACCGAGGTGATCAGTAATGGTCATCAATTCATCTAAGTTTGATTTCAGAGAGGTCGTGCAAAAGTACCTTGAGGAACAGCGGTACGAAGTCATAGAGGCAATGTCTGAATCAATTGATGAGGTCGCAAAGGAATCGGTGAAGAAACTAAAAGCGGCATCACCAAGAGGCAAAACACAAAAATATTACAAAGGGTGGACATACAAGATTGAAAAGGGTCGGTTAAGTCATGGTTCTGTTGTCTATGGTAAAACCGGCACTTATCAATTAGCGCACCTTCTGGAATACGGACACGCCAAAAAAGGCGGCGGGCGAACGAACGAATATGAACACATCAAGCCTGTTGAGGAATGGGCAATCGATGAAGTTGTTGACCGCACAATCACTAAGGTAGAAAGGATGACACGATGACAATCAGAGATATAAGAAACATTGTTGATTCAATCGGTGTACCTTTCGCCTACTACCAGTTTCCAGAAGGGACAGAACAACCGACACCCTTTATTTGCTTCTACTTCACTACCAGTGACGACTTGATTGCTGATAATACCAACTATTCAAAAATCAGACAGTTGGTGATTGAACTTTACACGGATGAACCTGATTTCGCACTGGAATCGGACATCGAATCAGAACTCAGTAGCAACGAACTAGTTTATGTAAAAAATGCCGCATATATCGACTCAGAAAAGATGTGGCAAATTGCGTACACCACGGAGGTAGTCTTAAATGGCTAATAAAATCAAATACGGTTTAAAAAACGTATACTATGCGGTCGCAACGATTGCGGCTAACGGGTCAGCAACCTATGATACGCCGGTCGCTGTTCCCGGTGCGGTGTCCCTGTCTCTTGACCCGCAGGGCGATAATACACCGTTCTATGCTGATAACATCGCTTATTATGTCAGCATTGCAAACAGCGGTTACGAGGGTGACCTTGAGATGGCACTGTTCCCGGATGCGTTCAGAAAGGATGTTTTCGGAGAGATCGAAGATACAAAGGGCGTACTGATCGAGGACGCAAACGCCTCACCTGTTCACTTTGCTCTGCTGTTCCAGTTTGAAGGGGATGTGACCGCAACCAAGCACGTTCTTTATAACTGCACGGCACAGAGGAACACGGTTGGCTCTACCACCAAATCCGACACGGTTGAACCGCAGACAGAGAGCGCAACAATCACAGCAACTTCAATCTATGTTGCCGCACTGGATAAGGACATAGTGAAAGCATCAACAGGTGATTCCGTAGATTCGACCACATACAGCGGTTGGAACACTGCGGTTTATGTACCGTCCACAGTAGGCGAATAAGAGGGTTCGTGTATGTATGGGAAAGTTATAATCAATGATAAAGAGGTTGAGTTCCTTGCGAATGCTTCAACCTCTTTTCGTTTTAAAAACATATTCGGGATTGACCTTATATCGCTACTTGCAAAGGGTGACGAAGGGTCAATAGACGATTATGAACGCCTTGCGTTTGTTATGGCGGCACAGGCAGAAAAAAAAGATATGTCCAAATTAACCGAAGAGGACTTTTACCAGTGGTTAGAATCGTTTGAGTTCAATGACCTCGTTGAGGCACTACCCGAAATAATCGGTTTATATATGCAGAACAAGAAAACGACATCTGACCCAAAATAAAAGCCCGCCCAACTGACCGCCCATACAATACACCTCTTTTTATTTTGCGGTGCATCCAGATCGGATTGAAACTGTCTGATTTGGATGCACTCGATGAAGGTTTTGTACTGGACATGATGACGGAGGCGGGCAACGATGGATACAAAGACTATAAGCAATTAGCAACACAGGAAGATTTCATGAGGTTCGCACATGGCGGCTAATAGAATTAAGGGTATTACCATTGAGATAGACGGCAATACCACTAAATTACAGGATTCGCTGAAAGATGTCGATAAGCAACTACGCACGACACAGACGAACCTACGAGATATAAATAAATTACTTAAGTTAGACCCAAAAAACACCGAACTGGTTGCCCAAAAACAGAAGAATCTGAAAGAGGCAATCGACCTCACAAAAAAGCGTCTTGACGCACTCAAGAACGCCCAAACCGAAGCACTGTCACCCGAACAGTATGACGCACTTCAGCGGGAAATAATCGAGACAGAAAACAATCTTCAGAATCTTGAAACCGAGTACAACAACCTAAACACTGCATCAGATAATGCGTTAAGCAATGCGGGCGAAGCAATACAGAACGCCGGTTCAAAGGTTACTGAAGCGGGACATAAAATCACCAAGGTTGGTGATTCTATTGGTTCAGCAGGAAAAGCAATTGCACCTGTCTCTGCGGCTGTTGCGGGCATAGGCGTAGCGGCTGTCAAATCCGCACAGGAACTCGATGAAGGTTATGACACCATCATCACCAAGACCGGCGCAACCGGGAAAGCGGCTGAAGCATTACAGGATCAAATGGATTCTGTTTTCACTTCTGTTCCGACAACCGCCGCTGAAGCGGGTACGGCAATCGGTGATGTTACAACCCGTTTTGGTTTGTCAGGCGATAAACTGGCAGAGACATCTAAAACCTTTATCAAATTCGCCGACATAAATAATACAGACCTTTCTTCCGCAATCAACAACACTGACAGCATCATGGAGAAATTCGGACTTGATGCAGATCAGGTGGACAGTGTTCTTGGTATTATGACAAAGACAGGTCAAGATACAGAAGTGTCTATGGATACCCTGTACGGGTCACTGTCAAAGAACGGCGGCACACTGAAAGAAATGGGTCTGTCGCTTGGGCAATCTGTAACCCTGTTGGGCAACATGGAAGCAAACGGCGTTGACACCTCTACCGCAATGACGGCACTGTCAAAAGCGAATCAGGCGGCGGTTAAACAGGGTAAAAGCCTCGATTCCGTATTAAAAGACGGCATCAAATCAATAAAAGGCGCAAAGACCCAAACAGACGCACTGCAAATTGCAACGGATCTGTTTGGTAAGAAGGGCGCAACCGAAATGACACAGGCGATCCGTGAGGGTCGCTTTTCTATTGATGATCTAAACACATCAATGGACACGTACGCCACAACGGTTCAAGATACCTACGAGGAAACCCTTGACCCGTGGGATAAAATGACCGTTTCGATGAACAGTTTGAAACAGGCGGGCGCAGAACTGGCATCAACACTGTTCGACACGTTGAAACCTGTGATTGACCAAGTAGTAGAGGCGGTTAAGGGTTTTACAACATGGTTTAACAGCCTGAGTGACGGTCAGAAACAGTTGATAATCAAAATAGGTTTGATTGTCGCCGCCGCCGCACCACTTTTAATAGTTATCGGGAGCGTTATAAGTTCGATTGGCAAAATGGTCTCAGCCGGTGGAATGTTGATCACAGGCTTTGGAAAGATCACAACGGCTATATCAGCGGCGGGTGGTCTGATTCCTGCAATTTCTGCACTTGCTTCAGCCTGTGCGCCGTTTTTGATTGGTGGTGCAATTATCGCCGGTGTTATAGCGGCAATCGTACTGATTGTGAAGAACTGGGACACCATCAAGAAGGGACTTGCAAACCTTTGGAAGGGTATACAAACATTTGCCGGGAATGTGGTAAAGGGTGTAAAAGACCTTGGCGGCAAAATCGCCGAAGGTATCGGAAACATAAAGACCGCAATCGGTACGAAGATGACCGAGATAAAAACCACGTTCGGCAACATCTGGGGAAATATTAAAACTCAGTTTTCGCAGACATGGCAAAGTATCAAGGAAAACATACAGAACAACATTCAGAATATGTTGACATCGTTCGGCAACTTTAAAACCAAGGTTGCAAACGTGTTCGGCAATATCCTCACGGCAATAACATCACCGTTTAGAAAAGCATGGGAGGCAATCACGGGGTTTGTTGAAAAGATTAAGAACGCATTCAAATTCAAGATTGAATTGCCGAAAATCAAATTACCGCATATAGATGTTAAATGGCACAAAATCGGTGATTTCTTCAAAATTCCCACATTGTCGGTCAAATGGTACAAAAACGCCTATGATAACCCGATGATGTTCAATAGACCGACAGTATTGCAGACACCGTATGGTGCAAAGGGGTTCGGTGATGGTAGCGGCGGCGAAATTGTCTACGGTCGAAATAACCTGATGCGTGATATACGGGCGGCGGTTGGTGATACTGGCGATATTACAATCAACATATACGGTGCTGAAGGTCAGAACGTGAATCAACTTGCGGACGCAGTATCACGCAGATTGACGGCTTTACAGAAACAGAGGGCGGCGGCATATGTCACGTAATTATATAACCTTTGATAATACAGACTTGCGTGATTTCGGTTTATATATCTCAGGAAGTAACGTATTCAATGCACCTGAGCGGGCATACAATGAAATCACGATACCGGGCAGAAACGGCGTTTTGCTTGGTTCTGAAAGACGGTTAAACAATATTGAAGTTGTTTATCCGTCTTTTATTTATACGAACTTCAAAGTTAATTGTGCGGGTCTGCGGTCGTTCCTTCTGTCAAAGGTCGGATACAAAAAACTGATAGACACATACCACCCGACAGAGTACAGGCTTGGGTTCTATGCCGGTGGACTTGATGCGGAGATGACAGCAAAACTGGATGCGGGACAATTCGATCTGACATTCAATTGCAAACCGCAGAGGTTCTTGTTAAGTGGTGACACGCCTGTCACGCTGACAGCATCAGGAACAATCAATAATCCTACGTTATTCGATGCACAGCCGCTGATTCGTGTATACGGCACAGGTTCAATTGTTGTTAACGGTGTGACCATCACGATTTCTGAAGCAGACGTATATACAGATATCGATTGTGAAATAATGGAATGTTACAAGGGGAACGCACTGAAAAACTATGCTGTTTCCCTTGATTCTGTTGATTTTCCTGTACTGTCACCGGGTGACAACACAATAGGATTTGACGGTGTTACCTCTGCGGTCATAACACCGAGGTGGTGGACTTTATGATACCGATTTTATTTGATCATTCAGAAACCGCTTTTACTTCAAATGGTATATGTAGATTAGTCGATTGTATCCGTTGTGAAGTTACAGAAGAACGCAACGGGGTCTATGAATGTGAATTTGAGTATCCTGTTACGGGCAGACATTATAACGAAATCACAATCGACAGGATAATATATGCTACGCATGACGATTCAAAAGAACCCGAACCGTTTGATATTTATAAACGGTCTGCACCGATAGATGGAATCGTTACTTTCAACGCACATCATATATCATACCGTTTAGGCAACATCTTACTTGACCCGTTTACGGCTACTTCATGCGTGACGGCATTAGCACAGTTTAACAATTACTCGATGACGGAAAACCCGTTTACGTTCCACACAGATAAGGATGTGGTGTCTGAATTTTCCGTCACCATACCCGTGAGCATTAAGAAAATGCTAGGTGGTACGGAAGGGTCTATCCTTGATGTTTACGGCACGGGTGAATATGAGTTCAGAAAGTTTCGTGTTGATTTTTGGTTGCACAGAGGACAGGATAACGGCGTAGTGATCAGATACGCTGATTCACTCAGCGACTTGAAACACGAACTTGATTATTCATCGTCATACAACACTGTCGTTCCCTACTGGGCGAACATGGATAAAACTGAAATCGTGACATTGCCTGAGAAATACGTATTCAGCAATGTTGCACCCACGATTTCGAATAACTGGACAGAGGACGGCACACCGATCACAGACGATTCCGGGCACATCATTGAGTTCATGACAACAGACGGTAAAGCCGTACCGTTGGATCTGTCGGATGCATGGGAAGAACCGCCAACAGAAGAACAGTTAAGGGCAAAAGGACTCGATTACCTCAATAATTCCCGTGCATGGATTCCTTCGGAAAACCTCAGGGTTGATTTTGTGGCATTGTGGCAAACTGAGGATTATGCCAACGTTGCACCATTGCAGACGGTCAACCTGTGCGATACGGTGACGGTGCTTTATCCTGAGTTGGGCGTAAACACAGAGGTCAAGGTGATCAAATCAGTTTATAACACCTTGCTAGACCGATATAGTGAACTGGAACTAGGTGACCCCGTTTCTTCGTTTGCTGACACGGTGACCGCACAGGCATCGGCAGAGGTAAAAGAATCACCTTCGTTCTTGTCATCGATTGCCGGTGAAGTGATGCGGGCAACAAACAAAATCACAGGCGTTGACGGTGGTTACGTTGTTATTGATTCTGATTCTGCGGGGCATCCGTACCAGATTCTTATTATGGATTACCCTGATAAAGCATCCGCTGTTAACGTGATGAGGATTAACAACGGTGGCATCGGTTTTTCAACAAATGGGTATAATGGTCCTTTTACATCTGCGTGGACGCTTGACGGGCGTTTTGTTGCGGACTTCATCACAGCGGGAACGCTGAACGCTAATTTGATTCGAACGGGTATCATACAGGGTCAGACAGGCGGCAATTTCTGGAATCTCGACTCAGGTGAATTTTATACCGCAACCGATGATAGAGGCGTAAATATTAAAAACGGTCGTGTGTTCTTCTACGATCCGAATGACCCCGATTTCAACGGATACCTAACCACAGGACAGATGGATGTAACAACCGAACTTGATGACATGACCGCAGACCCTGTTACAAGGGTCGGTATGTTTTCAACATCTGAGTGGTTAGAGTTCGGATCAGTTGACACGATGGGCAATGTACACAGAGGTTTTAGTCTGCATACATCAACATCAGGATTAACTGAAATGCCAACGGGTGAAATACACACCGCAAGAATTAACGCAGTTTACCACTTCGGGTCAGGGGTCAATGTGGCAGATAATAACGACCCTTCTTACGGAGAAGTCAAATGCGTCAGAGTAACACAGACATCAGACGAACGATTAAAAAATGTTCTCGAATGGGATGATAGATATATAGACGCACTGGATGAAATCGAACCCGTTCTGTTCCGTTGGGTTAATGGTGACAGTGGTATTTATGCCGGTTTTATTGCCCAACAGGTCAAACAGGCACTTGAAAAACACGGTTTAGACCCTTCTGGAATCGTTGGTGATGGTGAATATCTGACACTTCATTATGATTCGATTTTCACTTTACTGATTAAGAGACAGCAGAAGAAAATCGAGGATTTGGAAAAACGTATTGAACGATTGGAGGCACTTCTGTGAGAATAGCAGACTTTCCTGAGTCAACTTCATATGATGACGCATATATTCCGTTAGACATAGACGGGGCAACATATAAAACAGAAGTCGTGAACATCACGCCAAACATAGCGAACAACGTATCAACGACCTCTGAAGGTTATGTATGGGCGGCACGGCAAGGGAAACTGTTGAAAGACAGGATTGATGAAAACACGCAAGGAATCGCAGAAACGAACGGTGTTGTGACTCAAGGAATCGTTATTGATAGTGACCCGTGGACACTGTATCAATCAAGGAACAACAATACTGATACGCTATATTACCCACGAACCGCAAAGGAAATATTAATATCTGTTACCTCACCTGAGTATGACGATTTTGTAAATAATGCGGTTTATATTCCCAACGTATTTTCTGGAACGATAAATCTTCATGTTTCTGGTTGGCGTTCGGGGATATATGGAAGAGTTTGTCGCACCGTTCCGATCAATTCTATTACAAGAGCGATAGGGAGTGTTAGCGGCGATAAGGTCAACAATAACACAACAACGAAGGTTTATTATCGATGATCATTACGAATCTACCAGAACAAACAAGCCTTGATAATTCTTACTATCTGCCGATGGACATCAGCGGAGACGCTAAGAAGATAAGTGCGGATAAGGTTCTGCCGCATATCGCCAACGATCTAATAACAACTGATATACAATATTCGCTTGATGCGTATCAGGGTAAGGTTCTAAACGATTTGATTCTTGCAAATACCGCAACTCTTGACACTATGCAAGCGGTTATTGATGTCGGGGTTATCTTCAAGGCGCAACCGTGGACGCTATACCGCACAAGGTCGGCAAACAACGTATATATCGCATACCCTTCAGACGCTAACGAGGTCATGATATGTGCATGGGATAACACTGATTTAACGGTATTTACATCATTGTTCATTCCGGGCGAACAGACAGGAACATTCAACTTAATGTTGGGTGGTTACGGTCAACAAAACGGTTCGAACTATTATTCGGCATACATTTATATCCCGGTGGATACGGAAAACCACAGAGTCTCAAACATTAGTGGTGCAGTAGCATATAACACATCAACAGAAACGACACTGACAACAAGTAGCGATTGGACTACACAGGTTTGGTATAGATGATATGGAAATAAACGCATTGCCAGAAATCACAACCGAAACAACTGGATACGTGATAGCGGACAACGGAACAACCTACAAAGTCAGCACCGATGTTATAAAGGGTGAAGTTGAAAACAACTTATCAACTACAACACCCGGCGCACAACTGGATGCAAGACAGGGCAGATTGCTAGGTATGTCCGAAACTGAGAACGAGTCAAAACTGATTGCGATCAACACTGTTATCGATGCGGAAATTGCCGAAACCCGTTCCATGCAAGTGATGAGGTTACCGGGTGAAGATACCGAAAATATTATACCGGCAAACGCCTCAGATATGTTGATCATGGTCGGTTATTCGTATTCCAACTCATCTGGTGAATATATTGACGTATACCCACGATTGTATAATCCGCAACTAGGTCAAAGGGTTTTGTGTGTCGGCGGCAATTTTGATGGTATGTACGGCGTACGGCTTATAGCAAACGCCAACCCCGGAGGGGTGAACGGTTTAAATGTTGCTATTAACGAACATACATATCAGTCACTAAATACTAGCGCACTCAATTACTTCAGAATATACAAAGAGGAATAAACCATGATTGATGTCAGTATCAAAACATCACCGTGTGCAGACCCTAAAATTCTGATAGGGAGACAGGCAGAGAACAACGCAATTAAAGTTGTTTTTGACCTGTCTTTTCTTATACAGAATTTCGGCGAAGGTACTGCGGTGCTAGTCCACCAACGAACAAAAGACAACGCCCCGTATATCGTCACCACGCAACAGGACGGTTCAACACTGTCGTGGAACGTGTCGCAGATTGACACGGCGTATGTCGGGGTTGGACAGGCTGAACTTAGGTGGACGGTCGGCAACACCCTTGCAAAGACGATCATATATAAAACATGGACGGTCAAGTCTATAACCGCTGATGAGGTCATGCCTGATGAATACCAGAGTTGGTATGACGCTATGATTGAATATATCGACCAGTTAAAGGTTGATTCAGACGCACGACTTGTTGAAGCAGTTGAGGATGCAAGGCAATCGGCAACGAGTGCGGCTGAGAGTGCGACAAGTGCGGCAGAGAGTGAGACAACCGCCACCACAAAAGCGGCGCAAGCGGCGGCAAGTGCTTCGAATGCGGCGCAGAGTGCAACAGCGGCGGCACAATCGGCGGCAGACGCAGACACAAGTGCAGACCGGGCAGAACAGGCGGCGGCAACGCAAGGGTATTTGTATTTCTACATTGATCAGAACGGTGATTTGATATATCAGCGGACGGACAATGTTGATGTAACTTTTTATCTCGATGACGGTAGTTTATTCGTGAGGGGTTAAAATGTCAGATTTCAATCTAGGAACAGTAACCGCATACGGTTACGCAAAGGACAAAGGTTACACCGGCACAGAGGACGAATATGCCGAATTGATGGCATCATACGCCGATGTAGCAGAACAGGCGGCAGAGTCAGCAGAACAGGCGGCGGCAAGTGCCACCACAGCGACCGCAAAGGCATCTGAAGCGGCGCAGAGTGCGACAAGTGCGGCATCCTCTAAGACAGCGGCAGAAACCGCACAGGGCGGCGCAGAAACAGCCGCACAGACCGCAACAACGAAAGCGGGCGAAGCGTCCGCAAGTGCGACAACGGCATCAGGCAAGGCAACTGAAGCAACCACAGCGGCGGGAACTGCGACCACTAAGGCAAGCGAAGCGACCACAGCCGCAACGACCGCAACCACAAAGGCGGGCGAAGCGTCTACGAGTGCCACCAATGCGGCGGCAAGCGCAACAAGGGCGCAAGAGATCCTCGACAGTATCCCGGAAGATTATAGTCAGTTGTCGGACGATGTAAGTGATTTAAAGGACGGTTT